>Ga0224511_10003381_pt1 | contig 11447 bp, 4 predicted proteins | sample SF_May12_sed_USG_2_FD_169988 | JGI IMG/M metagenome (GOLD analysis project Ga0224511, IMG submission 169988) | Sediment microbial communities from San Francisco Bay, California, United States - SF_May12_sed_USGS_8_1 | ecosystem: Environmental > Aquatic > Marine > Sediment | place: USA...
ACTCATTCGCATACGGAAACATTCGGGAATGCTATTTTTAGAAACGTATTGAGTTAAACTGTTAGGTATTGCCAATTTGAAATCTGATCCGACCATTTACGGAAATAATCGAATGGCTTCGCGCCAAGTTATAAATCTTGTTTGACTACCTGGTCAAATAAGAAAATGGAATTTTAGAATGGCCATACACGTTTCGGAATGAGTTATTCAGTTGACAAACCGTGTCAATATTGGTTAAATTATGCATGTAATAATAATAAGGTGTTTATTTGACAATGTATTTAAATGAAGCTGGCCAGTAATAAATCTTTAAATAATGCCATTACTGTTTTATTGATAGGAAGTTAACAATATTACTCATATCATTACAAATGAACACACCTGGATGTACATTCTTGGCTCCGTTGCCAATTGCTCTTCTTCTGAAGACAGCCCCCAAATCCTTCTAAACTGTTGATTCGTGCATAATGGGCAACGTAAGAGACGCCCCACACGCTAGACGCCGTAATTTGTGCATCAGGAATAGGGTTATTTCCACTGATCAACGCCTCTTCCACAACACAGGATTGCTCTTTTTTACATAAAACGGAAATATAAATATGTTTATTCGATATAAACACAGGAAGGACATATCCAATTTTACTATATTTACAAAACAATATTTGTATATTATACAAATATCAGATGGCAATCAAACACAAGACAACATTATAAACTAGTAATACAAACGTATCATAAAGCATTGTCATGCTTTAAAAACAGTCATGTTCGTGTATACAATTTAGGTATGTATTTTAAAAGCATAACTAATATTACGTCTTTGCAAAAAAGCAAACACAATCAGAAATTAACAAATCATTACATTTGAACTTATTAAGTCTTCCAATAATAGGATGGCATGAATTGTTTGAAGATTTGTATATATACTTCATTGTACAACAACATGATATCTGTGTTCTAAAGTGTTACAAACATGTATATTTCACAGACACATTAGGGCAGAAATGTATTTGGTCATCTTCCCGTCTCAATACATAATCTATGTGATGACATACGTAATTGATACTAATATAAACAGCATTTCAAATGGCTGGCACATTACTCTGTTAGTGTGTTTATACCAATATGCAAGGCGATAATTATTTATTGTTATTCTCAAATTATGTATCAAATGCACTGTTATTTTCTGTTAAACTGACATAAGAAAGCCTGCTGTTACAAACAGTATGATATTCACAAGCATCTAAACCCTTTGTGACTGCCATAAATGTGTAACCAGTAAAATTAAAAATAGCTTGAAGTTAAAGGCGCATTAGTGTTAAGAATCACCAAATTCAATATAAAAGATAGTGTTCCACTAAATACAGTTTATAGTTACAATACTTTTGACGGCGTACTTTCGTTTAAAAATAAATAAGTTGTTGTTAAGATAAATGTGTTATATATAAAGTATTTTTCCAGTAGCCCAGTGAAAAAAATGTTTTATATTTTGGTGCGAAAAGTAATCGGCGATATCGGAGACTTACGGAAATAATAAGCGCATACGCGTTACGCATCGATTTGAAATCGATACAGACAAAAGACATAAAATGACACCAGAGCCACTGCTTATCAAACCAGTATTACAATTAACCGTCGAAATAATTTAATAATTATAGCTCTATACACTATAGATGGCATATATTTGAACTTGAGACCACAGGGTTGGCTTAATACCTTGCCCACCATCTGCGCTTGTTATATCATAGAACTAGTGTATGCATTAGGTATGGACAAGCTTTACCATTTCAAGGAAGCGGGAGTAAACAAAATAGTCGTCCGAAGTAACTGTTGAAAACGGCGTTAAATAAAATCAACCAAAATAACTGGCTATTGGGCTTAAGATTTTTTTAAAGCAAAATTTGGATTTTTGTGACTCACTTATCTGAGGAAGCACACTCGGTATGTGTCTTCCTTACAAAAAACTACCGTTACCTGGCACACATTGGGGTGCGGCTTCCCATCCAGATAGTAGACATTTGATGACACTACATCCAATGATCTCGAAGCCAACATCGCAAGTGTACGTTGCTGTTGAATCCAACAGTGTAGTTGAGTACACAGGAGCTGCCGCGTTTGCAACGACCGGTGGTAGACCGAAGTCTTCAACAAAGGAAAACTGATAAATGATTTGCAGTTTTATTGGAACTGTTACGGCTTATGCATGTAAATTTAGTATTTTTTTAATAAAAGCAACGCGAAGACAAATGCCTTTCAGGAATAGCTTAGCGTGTATGTTCTGTTGCCATCTCGTAACCTCGATCTTTTATCCAGATACAGGAAGTCACTTTGTATAATTGATAATACAATCACCTATTAAACTATTTATTCTTTCTTATCTCGGAAAACAGAAGGCAATGTGTAAATTTATGACACGGCCATGCGTAAAAGTCTAGTTTTTTCGACGTTTGCGTTGACTGCGTGCCCTTGGTCATTGGAAATTAATTGGGACGTGTAGTATAACGGATAAAGTGAAAACAAACAAAAGTTAACAGTGTGCTTTCAAACCATCATCACCTGTCACACATCGCGGCTCTGCCTCCCATCCAGAGGAGAGACATTTGATGACCCCAGAACCGACGATCCCAAATCCAACATTGCAAGTGTACGATGCTCCTAGCAGCGTTGGTGAGTACACAGCAGGTGACGCGTTCACGATCACTGGTGGTTGACCGCAACCTTTCACAATTGATATGAGTTACAGTATCTGGTTATTTTGTTATAAAACTCTTTTTCGGATATAAAAAACACCTGCAATTTCTGTCTTAATTAACTGTATACACGGGTAAAACCATTGTTTCAAAATTTTACTATTTTTACAATGCAATACTTTGTTTTATGTGTACGCGTTAATAGAATAAAACAACTTAGACAAATCATTTACTTATAAATGTATTAAAATGATTTATAGCTTCGTTACATTGTTATTATATTAATCTCAAATGTAAAAGTTGTACCGCAGTGGAGAGTAATGGCCGACCAGGATCCATTTGCTAGACATATAATCGTCTCAAATAGATTTGAAGCCTCTGCACACTCCACGCGGAGCTTTGAGTTCACTTTGTACATGTTTCCACGGACAATCAGATCATGCATTTCCGTCGTGTTTGGCGCACCGCATGCTTAACATTTAATGAATATATAAAAAAAAAGAGAATATTTGTGTTAAAGTTTACTGTGAAACATTATTTCTCGTCGGTTTGCTGATGAGAGTTGTGTACAGTAACAGGATATTGAAATCCATTAAAATTTACAACTTGCAGGGTGGTGTATATCGCATAATAAAGTCTAACCTACCCGTAATGGTACAAGCAGCCGAGTCTCCATCCGAGATACATGTGTCACCATCATTGCAGACGTTGCAGTAAGGTGGTTCCTGGAAGAATATGGTCAATGTATAAAAATGATGCGAACAATGACAAATCTGAAGTAATGACCTTAAGGCAAATTATTTTATTTGAAATTAAAATTATTTTAATTTTTAATGTTTTATATCGACTTAGGCTAAAAGCAGCCCAAAATAGTCAATTTGTTATGTACAAAACTAGCAATGATATTGAAATGAAATAAGTAAAATATTTGTTATGTAACATCACAAGTACCATTCTTTAGTAGTAAAACGTTAAAATTTCTCTATAATGTGCGTAACCCAAAAGTATTCATCATACAAACTGTAAAAACTATACTATCTGTATTAGTTCAGCTAGGTTAGCTGAACAGGACACGTGTACATAACGGAAATTAAAAGTTATGCCATTAATGCAGGTTTTAACATGACTTCACTTTAATGTAAGTTGCCCTGCGTGTGTGACCAATAAGATGACTGTGTTTGTTTAAAACTAATATGCATTCCCTTAAAAACGTTGATGTGTATTTTTATAATAGAAGACAAGAGTGTACACTGTTGAAAGAAATGCCATGTTATAAATGCGCTCTATCGTGCAGTTTAAGGTCGAACTCGTGTCCGGTTGATAATTTTGGGATTTCTTATAATTTGTTATACGTATCCAACAAATTCTGATGTGAGCTAATGTTCTGGGAACTAAAGTGATATCTTAATGATACCTTGTTAAATGTATACACAACGTGAATACTGAAAAGACCAAAGAAAAGAATCAAGTGTTTCCACTTCGCCATCCTTGTAACACAAGCTGGTAAGTAGGTGTTAAAAATAAACTTGCCCCCCACTATTTTTCTACTGACAGACTTAAACACATTACAATTTATTGTAACAACAAGAACAATCTTGTCACACTTGCGTTTTCATGAATCTTATTCGCATGACTGGTAAATACATATATTTAAATATATTTATTACATGTATATGTTTGCGTTTTGGATATTAAATCCGTCTGAATATCGGCAAAATCAACATAAATGTTCTGTCCGTTGGTTGGTTACTTGTCCTTGCCTGAAAAACTGGCGCATATACTTGCTTTTATGGAATGCCACATAACAATGGATAGGAAAATAATGCATCAAATAAAGTTGCCTGTTTGCAAACATTTAAAAACAGTAAGTAGTCATACCATTGCTACATTATCGTGTGTATCTTTATGTGTATAGATAACATTCGTTAATTTTGCGTAAGATCGAATTTCAATTTACCGAGAGATCCCGAAAACTATTTTTTCACGAGGTAAAATATAATGCAAACTTGATCACTTCTTTTATATGTTAAAAAATGAAAACGTTGTCAATCTCTCCCTAATTGATTTTTAATACACATTTGATGTCTATTGATGACTAGTATCTCTACGAGGTGATATTTTGTTTTTAGAAAATGATTTGTCATTACTAACTTCAGTATATTGAGCAAGAAAACGTATTTTTAATACAAGAACTTACTTGTTTTGATAACTTGAGTTTGCTATTGTCAATATTTTAAACTTACTTGCACGCATAGTTCTAATGGAGATATAAGGCGTTTTAGTAGAAAGATAACTATAATTCAACTGGTTATCTTTCATGTAATTTGTTGTAGGAATTCAATAATCATGAAAGCTTTGTTATTTTTTTGCACTACAACATAGATAAAACTAATATAAATTGAAGACAATTTTAAAGCAAACAATGTCAATGATATTACTTTTTCCTAATTAATTCTATTTAATCAATTATGTAATCCTTGTGTCTACTGCAGGGAGGAGCTCAGGGACTTCCACATGAACATCTAATATGCCACCATCAAAAGTAAAACGACACAAAAATGTCCCACGATAAATACATTCAAAAAACAACTAGCATTCACATGTTACTACAGGTCCATGAAAAACAGAGTGTTTTTTTGTAAAAAAAGCACACACACCCTTTTTTACTTTCAACTGACCATTGTGTCACTGGCTAAAATGATGCATTTGGAGGGATAATATCATTACTAATTAAGAAACATTTACAATGGTGTGCCATGAATTCGTTACAACGTTGTTTGTCCAGTTCGCATTAATTTTCATTGGTTTATTATGTATAATTTAACATTTTAAATATCTAAGTACTTTTCTGTTTGAAATCTTTAATTTTAATTTTGTACAAATGCAACAACTGATTTCAGACAATATAGTTATTACGTTTACAAACGAATGAAATAACATGAAGTTTTTATTTTTAATTTTGTGATAATATTTTGAAACTTCAAAACAAAGCTATTTATTTTAAACAATTAATAATATAGAAAAGTGATTAACATCTGTTTTTTAAATATAAATACCTGACATTTTAAAGGGAATATTCGAACTTTTATCAACTACTCGTATTTCTTAAATCTTTTAATAACAAATGAAATTTTATCGTCAAAAAGAATTAAAAAAAACAACACCAAAACATATTGCAAAATACGCTAAACAATGTATTCACGATATACCGATAAATGTGTTGATTGCCAGCTAATACATTTCGGTAATTGTTACAATGCTGACTCCATTCGTGATTTAACTTGTTTCGAAAGTTTACAAACTTTTACGAAGAGTGGTGATATGAACTGCGTATGCGCCAATCTTTGGCCTTAGTCGGAGTCTAGATTTGAATTGTTGCACTCAACAGGCAGATCGTCAACAATCGTTTGGATCTACCACTCAAGCCCGGCATCCGGAATAAAACGCTGAGAATCATTTTAAAATGTCAGATAGAAATATATTGCTTAATGTTCATGTATTGGTTTTAGTGTTTTTAAATCGACACACTTACTTTTGTGTCTTTTGTCTTCCACATAATTATTCACAGGATCGTATATATTCCCTTTAAAATTATTTTGATTGCAGTCAGAATGTAAATTAAAATCAGCTTACCACAATGTTTTCAGAGCCTTTACTGGCCACCACGAATCCTGCTGTCGGTATCGGCGAAGTGTCCGGTCCTTCTAGAAGCGTACACAGACGATATCTGCGTTCATACACGGCATGGGCACATGACATATGGCGACCACAGTCCGTCCAACACTCAGCGACGGATATGTCTAAAAAATGGTCGACCACCTGAAAATAATCCATGTCGCCCGATAGATTGTTGAAAAATGCAACTAAACCATCTGATAATGAACCGATTAATGCAATGCAGAACACTCTACATGCGAGGGCATATAACACGTTTAACATACTGTCATTATATAGTGTTATTTCATTTTGACACAAATGTATCTACTTGTTAATGCGCAAAAGTCCAATTGAACATTGGTCTAGGTTCAATAGCAAATCTTCAATGCTCAAATAATGCACGTCCTTAATTGGAAAAAGACCTGGAATAATAAATCTTAAGGGACATAAGCTGATATTGTGTGGTAACCATAACACAGTCATTTTTATACTTGAATCTAGTACTAAGTTTATTAACACTCGTTTTTAAAAGTTTCGTTTTGTTTGGTACATATTGCAGGTACCACCCCATAACTAGTTTATTGTCTATCAGTGAAGTGATTTATATCATTATTGCGTAAAGGAGATATGTTGTTTGTACATTATATCCAATACTTAAGTAAATTAATACATCGACTCTTAATTTTATTTATTAGGACATCATGACTTGTAAATTAATAGCAGCCATAGGCATTTTGCAAGGAACGTGCATTGTGAATTGCCGAAAAACAAAAAAAAATATGTTTTCTAAATGTCTGTTGCGTCATGATGTTGTAAGAGTTTTTGTGTCGTCCCTTGTGTTAGTTTTTGTACGGGCCATTTTGTCATGGTGCCCTTAAACATGACATATCTACATTGATTACAACATTCTTTGTTTGAACATCTCTATAAATTTATATTAGTAAGTTTGCATATAGTTTTGGAAATTGAAAGATCGGTCCCTTCCCTTTTTGTTGGCTAGGTAATAAAAAGAAATAGAACATCAATAAGCATTAGATGAGTACTTGTTTGGACTATTGATTGAGCAATTTACTGTTTTTCTTCTTTTGACAAATAAAATATTAGAAGGCCCTCTTCAATGGTTCGATATAGTTTCATATTTGAATGTAAATGATTAATAAACACAAGTAAACATAATTGAAAATTTAATAGTGACATTGTGAAGTAATTAGTCAGCCTGCCAGCATGCGATGTTTGTGTAGCAATGTTTATAGAAGCCCACGTTCTGATACTCAGGTAGTTTTAGCATCAAACTTTGCCAGAATTATCATTAACACTGCAATGGATTTTGTTAAAAAATGTAGAAAAATAGTGGAAAAATAGTGGAGTGTATTTTGTAGCACTAAGTACAACGGCTTTCAATAAAATGGCTCATGTTTCTGGCAGTCACTAGAAGTTAGGAATTAGGGCACAAGTCCATATGGTGACTAATATTTATTTACTGTTGTCCATCTATATCGCTTAAAAACATTTAAAGTGTCTCGAGATACAAATTTAGTTAAAGATGCTAGGTCTGCATCTTTATACCCTTATAATCAGTCACAAATCTTGCAATATGTAAAGTATACTTAATAAATTAACATTGTAAAAGGAATTGCAAATTTTTGTAACAAAAAATGTGTTTTTGGACAAAAAAGGAAAAACACAACAACAACAAAACAAAAAACCAAACATAAAAACCATTACAGGAGCCGGGGATTGAACCCGGGTCCTCTTGCACCCAAAGCGGATGCGTTACCACTGCACCAACTGGGAGTATCGATTGTAGTCAAGCTATTTAACTCTTTCGACGGGTCAAAACGTAAATATACAAAGCCAAATTTGCGGGCCAGACATTTTCAACAAATACATTTTTTCTGTAATATTTTACACGCATGAATAACTATATTTGGCGGTTTCTCATATTTACGGGAGTAGGTTTCGCTGCTTAAATATGGTTAAAATGTAAGATGTAAACAATTCTGACCTAAAAGATACAGACCTAGCATACCTGACAAACGGATAGACATATATACAAGGGCAATTATTTTGCCACATACCAGCAATAAGGCATTACAATGACATAACTGTCAAAACGTTTGCCGTTGTTCCCTGTGAAGACGGGTATAGAATGCCGCAATAAAAAACTGAACTTAATCAAAGTGTCTCATCAGATAAACGGAAAATATTCCGTGAAACTGCTCGTTTGTTAAACACATATGGCAACTTTGTATACTAACTACTTTTTTGTATTTGAACGCATGAGGGCACAGTGCTTTTTTAAATCTTCTAATATCAAATGAAAGTAATAAATAACAAAACATTTCAGTTAATCTAATTTGGTAATATTGACTGCAATTTAAATTTTGTACTTTTGTTTGACGTTGTTTTTGGGATATTTTTGGGATACTTTTTTAGGTGTTTAAATCATTCTATTAACTTAAATAGTAGACGTCATGTCTAAAGGTCGCACGACGCACGTGGAGTCGCATGATCCAGAGTCTACACTTAAAGCAAACACTCACTAAATTAAATTGTTTTTCAAATTCGATAAATACATACCCTAAGTCCTTGTATTCATTAGTTTTAAGTTAAGTTTGTCGTATCAATACAAGTTTAGAGTCCCCGCTGCTTAATACCATCGATAGCTATGGTTTATGAACAAGCTCAATGCGAGTATTTGCCGGGACTTTTCTCAATAATGAAAGTCAATTACGCATGTATTGTACAAGACAATTGCGTCATATTCCTAATAATCTTGATATCAAATTAACAACTTTGAATCTTGTTTACGGCCTCGTTTCGTTGCATGTAAAGGACGTTTCGAATCCTGAGTAATTATATAGAGCATGAAACACTAAAACTAAGGATGTACAGCTTAACCGAAAGAACACATCTACATATGTATTGATTCCAATGTAAGATTTAAGAACCTATGAACCTTTTAAAAGTGCAGTTTGACAAATAAAAAATGGTTGGTTGATTGATTGAACGCCGCTTGTCAACACTGATTAGGTTATATCACGGCGGTCAGTCCACTGGCCAGGCTTTATTGATGTACCCGTTCTAGCTCAGTACTTTGCAAGCCACGGACTGCGTCCACACTTGCCCCTCTGTGAGGGACCACTGAACCAGACTAAACGCAATATCTAGTATCTATCACCGAGGAGAATATGTGCCGTTCCCCGGTAGGTCTCGAAGTCAAACGTTCACGTTTAGCAAGGAATTAGTAGTTATTAGTTGAACGAGAAAAGAAGAAGTAAAACAACAAATATGCTTTATTTTGACAATGTATGTTTTTGAGATTTTAAAAAGACTCGGACAACTTCACCTTTACCTTGAACTTAACCGAAATTAGAAACACAAGGGTAAACGTTTTATTTTCTGTATATTATGATGTTTTACATGTGTACCAATACTTGTTTAAATCAGTGAAGACACTCATAAGTATTTGTCCGGAAACAACAAAAATCCATCGAACGGACGGACGCACCAAAAGCTTACTCCTATATATGCTATTAAACTTGGTTTATGGATAAATGCTTGTCTCGGTTCTATTTAATTTCCATAGTTTGACGAATGTTGTTAATTATCGACTGCAATTTAAAATGCTTTCGACAAAAACCTTTCTGTTTAAAACTCGTATTAGGGATTGGTTTATGGCAATGTTCTGTCAAACATGTTATTGTTTGCCTGTTTCTAAGCCTTTATATTGCAATGCCAATGAAAATAATTTATTATTCATGAGACAACGAACGTCAGACGCCCCAATTTAAATTATGGAAACGTTTTAGAATTCGTTATTTGCGGGGCGCCTTTTTATAAGTTGACAATTATTGTATACAGCGATAGACAAATACTCATACGGCCATACTTTTCAATGATTTATTGGAGCACTCTTAATTTATTTTGATATCGATAAACATTTCAGGCCAGAAAATGTTCCAGATGATTATTTACATAAAATTCTATGTTTTTGAAAAGGCGGCTGTGCCTTTTGTTTGTCTGGATAGTTTTCCTAATGAAATGTTAAATTACATACAAAGTGGATAACGACAAATATCGAAACGGAGTTGTTCCATTAAAACAAGTTGGTTTTGTTTGTGAACAAAAAAAACAATATATTAAATACTAACTCTTTTTATGAGTGATATTGACATTTTGTTTGTCTATGCAAACAGTGACAAATGATTAATGGTAAGTGTGCAGCATTAAATGCAAGCATCGATGGGATTGAATTTTTTTACAGCAAGTTACAGCACTGATATATGTTTGTTTTCTAAGCAAGAATCGACTACTCCAATAATAGAATTACTTAGGGTCACAGCGGTCATACATCTTAAAACAGTTTCGGTCTGTTACATAAGTACGTCAAAAGATCAAAGTAGTTTTAAAAGGCTTTTTTAGAAAACAAAAGGACAAAAGCTTTTATTTTTGGTATATAAAGTCGCCCGTTTTTATATAAAATGTGTAAATCGCATGATTATTGTGTAAAGCCTAGCCCTTTCAACATGATAAAAGTTTACATTGCATTATGTAGAAACATGTTTCAACAACTCATAACTGCTGTGTCGTAAGTCATGAAACTTTCCACTGTGCTCCTCGGTGACCCAGTGGCATTCCAGCAAAAATAGTTATGTTCGGCTGAAGAGCCTCAGGTGATCGACGCAGTCCTCACGGCTCTCTTGTTAATAAACATATTATGTACTTAATTTGTGTAAGGTAACTTGGATGTTAATTAACAAAAGTGAATATATTGTCTTCGAGCGGCTTCGATGCCGTAGAAGGTTGCCCCCCAAACATTCACCGGTTAAGACAAATTGCAGAGTTCTAAAATATGTGATGTTCGAATATTTAATGAGTTTTGATTAAATAATTTGTTGCTGATAAACACACAAACTAAACCCCTGGGTCAAAAGCGGCGACGATAAATCAATATGCAGGTTAGTAACCTAAAACCCCTGTCACACCAGAGTGGCGTCCTTACAGCGTTCCCACAGCGTTTAAAAAAATTGCAGAACGCCGAGGTGCGCGCTGTGCAAACGCCAGCAACGCTGTGCAAACGCTGTGGAAACGCTGTGC
>Ga0224511_10003382_pt1 | contig 11446 bp, 7 predicted proteins | sample SF_May12_sed_USG_2_FD_169988 | JGI IMG/M metagenome (GOLD analysis project Ga0224511, IMG submission 169988) | Sediment microbial communities from San Francisco Bay, California, United States - SF_May12_sed_USGS_8_1 | ecosystem: Environmental > Aquatic > Marine > Sediment | place: USA...
GGGTTATCTCAACCCTCGTGCAGTGTGTTTTACGGAAACTCGGCAAGCCTCGTTTCCGTAAAACACACTGCACTCGGGTTGAGATAACCCCGTCTTACACTCAAGGCCATGCAAGATACTTATAATATCACATCGACAACCTTTTCTGAAATGTGTCTTAAATAAGTTGGTAAACATTGTAAAACAAAGATAAACTTACCAGTTCCACCAGAAAATGTTCTTTCCTTTATCCACTTTTAGACATTTGCATGAGCAAACAGTTTGTTCAGAAGAGTTGTGATCTTATTCTTCTAATAAATAACTATTATTTTAAAGAATTACCAATCAAATACATTCATAAAATGTTTACTGTATTACTACAAAAGTTTGAAACAGTTTTCAGCAGAATCTTCCGTAGTCAAACAGTTGGTCAAAAGAACGATTGGAGATTTAAACAGCAAATGCAGTACATTGCACACATATGAAGCAATAGACCCTCATTAAATTTACTAAATTCAATTAAAAAAAACCTACATATTAATAAACAATATTAAATTTTACTTTTTGTCTTCTGCATTTTCGTTTGTTTACATATCCTTGACAGTAAAAAAAATCTGCCTCACTAGACAATCAAAACGGTTAAACACCACCCTTTATTTATTGATTTTTATCTAAACAAGATTATTTCCCTTTATAAGTCATGATAACAGGAAAATAGCATACTTGTGTAAAGAAAGTCTATGAAAATTAACTATTTTATATTAATGTAGGAAGCCATTTTGAATTTTACTAACCCCATATGTTTTGTAGCTGACCCAATATAGTAAATTACATCTAATAAATTCATCCAATGAGCGTCCTTGATTTGTACCACGTAACCGTCCAATATTTTCCCGTATTGGATCCAAAAAAGTCCGTATTTTTTCGTATTGGACGATTAAGTGCAAGTGCACCATTGTTTTTCAACGATAAAAGCCGTTGACCGTAAAAAGTATCCGAATGAAAAAAACACAACGTCAAGTAAGAGAAATGTAAAACTTACTAAAATATTGGACCGTACAATAAGGAATATAAATTATATGGAGCCTAACGGCTTGTCCAATATGACTTTTTAAGCTGTGTACTCGTCCAAATATATTCCCGTATTGTACAGTAAAACGTTTAATAACCTATAAATATTTGCCAGTCACGTGGCGTCATTTTGACCAATAGGAAGACTGGAAACTTGATGGAGGTGTGATATATATATATATATATATGCATTATATCGATTGTGACCTTTAATATGATGTCAAAAATCTGTGGTAGTACTAGCGATGTTCAAAATATATAATGATACTTTGCTCGAAACTTTTACGTTTTACAAAATACAAAGACAAATGTATTACAAACATTAATGGTAAACCTCCAAAAATTATAATTGAACAGTTTCACCTTCTAATCCCCCCCCCCTGACAAACACACACTTTTTCAATGTCACGAGGTTATTGAAGCAGTTATAATGTACTCATATCATAGTGTATAAAAATAAGACAATGATGATCTTTTAATTGTTTGTTTAAATAATATGTAATATATGTGGTCCATCCCACTTTGTTTGATCAATAACTCAGCACTGCTTTGACCTATAATCCTCTTTGGTTTGGTCAGATGACGACACATTCACCTTGAAGACAAAAACCGTTTCAATGTTGCTTTTTGTCTCTATTAATTAAATGCATCTTGCTTTGTTCTTCGATTATGCATTGTTCGTTAGGAGTACATGGCACCTTTTCATTTTTAAATTAAAGTGCCAAGGTCAAAGAGACATTGTATGCCAAAATGACTTCAGGGCAATTATTCGACATCACATGGGCCAGATGATTTTCACGTCGATAGGTCAAAAGTCAAGGTCGCATTCACATTGTTTACCAAATAGTTTTCTGATAAATAACTTAACTGCACAAGACCCATTTGCTATCAAACGGTAGTACAAGCCTAGGATAAAGTACACCATAAACGTTATGTTCCTCCATTTATGAACCATTTGGTCTTTGGATTTTTAACTGCATAGCGAATCAACTGTGGTCAGTAGATGGTCTTTTGTATTTAGGGTCAAATGTCAAAGTCCCAGTGACCTTACAATGTGAAAACTGATTCTGATGTGATTGTTCGCTTCTTTCTACATGTCCGACGAAGAAACATCTCTTGTTGACAGTTAGGCCACATTGTGTCCAATATATTAGCTCTGTTTCCTTTTAACAGGAGGAGTTACTGCCCTTGTGTGCGTACATTCAGCGCTTACTAATACACAGCAATCTTGACTGTCTTCAACTACTGGACCAGGTGAACTAGTACCTGTGTAATAGTGGCGGAATTGACCGTTCCGCAACTGTCAATCATGATCATTTATAACAGTACATGGTCAATTTTAATCCAATAGATTAGGATTATATTGTAAGGTGACAATCTGACCTAGAAAACACAAAAGAAAGACCCCTTCACAAGCCTTCACAAGATCAAAGCAAATTTGCCGCTTTGGGCGGAGTTTGAGATTTTGCGGAACGGTGCATTATATTTCCGAATAGTTAAAAGATATAGTTCGTATACTAGTTTTGAAATTGATAGAAAATCAGTTGTCTGAAAGAACTAGACTTGGAGTTGTATGTTAGTGGGTTGAGGTCTCTTACTTGGATATTTTAAAAATATTTTATTCTGCTAATAGAATTAAAAACAACAACAATTCAAAGCCCTTTAACAAATAATTTTATTTTCGTACAGGTACATGTGCAAAAATTATTAAAAATAATAATATATAAAAAACAAAATTACATACAGAATGGCATTATCGGCACCAACAGTACTTTATTCCTTTACACTCCATACATACCATGGGAAATTTGACTAGCAAAATCTCGTTTTCATGAATATGCATAATGGCAGAGGAGACCAATGTTCTTCCAATAAAATCGCATGTTACAATAAAATACTCTTCAATCTCTTCAAACTTTTAATGCCAATTAAATCACTTGCTTTAGCAAATTCACTCATGGAGGTCGCCATTTTGAATGGTGAAATGAACCTTTGTCTTAGATATTAAATGTAATTTCATTGGCTAGTTATGCATGGAGGTTTCCTTATGCCACCAATGAAACTGCCTCATGAGTTATTCATGACTACGAGATTTTCCTAGCCAGTTGTCCCACGGTACCTAACGCAGCATTGCAGAGTAATGTAACGGGTGATAACCGACAATGACAGAATGGCAGGTGCTCTAATTTCGTACAATAAAAATGTTTGTGTATTTTCAGGACCTGATTATCAGCTGCGGACCAGCTGTCACCGAGACATACATGGCCATGTTTAAAATAATGTACCAAACCATGTTTTTTTTCTAGAAACTAGAAACTCTCGCTTTCGTATTGCTTTGTTTGTTTGTGTTTGGATTGGATATTTAATGGTGATGTTGTGGCAAATTATCTTAATTGGTTTAAACATAACCGAACATGCTAGTACACTCTGAATTTATATGATTTGATGGATTTTTGTTTTGTTGTTAATGTATCTATTTTAATAACAAACGTGATACAGTTTTGAGTAAAACTGCTTATGTAAAATAAACATTAAAAACTGATTTGGTGCATAAAACAATATTATATTATGAAACGAAATATACTCACGTACGGGTTCTATGTATTTCAATTCACAACTTTCAACACAGAAGTAGGTTACAGTGTGAAAACAGTGAGTTACAGGTAATAACTCACTTATATCAATGTTCACTCAAAGAAATGCCACTGATGTAATTTCTTCCCCTTTTTAGCTCACCTGAGCACAAATTGCTCATGATGAGCTATTGTGACCGGCCTTTGTCCGTCGTCAGTTGTGCATCGTCCTTCGTGCGTAATTTTTTTTACTTAACACATCTTCTCCTCTGTAACCACTCATTGGATTTTGACCAAACTTCACAGGAATGATCCCTGAGTGGCCCATTATCAAAGTTGTTTAAACCGTTTCAGTTGGTTGCATAAGTAGGTCACAGGGTCAAAAAATAGATTTTCAAAATGCAATTTTCAAAAATCTTCGGGGAACACAATTTTACATTGAAATATATGAGGAAATCTTCAATTGACTTCTTTTCTTGAACCGCTAATGGGAATTTGACCAAACTCAACAGGAATGGTCACTTGGTAGTCCTCAACCAAAATTGTTCAAATGGTTCTAATTGGTTGTATAATTAGGTCACAGGGTCAAAAAAATAGGTTTTTAAAATGCAACTTTCAAAAATCTTCTTGTCGGAAACTACAAGGCCCAGAGCTTTCATATTTGGTATATAGCATCACCTAGAGGTCCTCTACCAAGTTGTTCAAATCATACCCCTGGGATTAAAATTGACCCCGCCCGGGGGTCACAATTTTACATTGAATTATATAAGGAAAACTTCAAACAACTTCTTTTCTTGAACCGCTAATGGGAATTTGACCAAACTCAAAAGGAATGGTCCCTGGGTAGTCCTCTACCAAAATTGTTCAAATGGTTCTTATTGGTTGCATAAGTAGGTCATGGGGTCAAAAATTAGGATTTCAAAATGCAATTTTCAAAAATCTTATTGTCTGAAAGGCCCAGAGCTTTTATATTGGATGTATAACATCATCTAGAGGTCCTCTACCAATATTTGGTGGACAACATTAGTGGTCCTCTGTAAATGGCTCCACTGTGACCTTTGACCTTTTCCTCAGGTGAGTGACCCAGGGCCCTTTGGGCCCTCTTGTTATAAAACTCACAGAGTTAAAACTTAACAAGAGTTAGTAGTCACACAGAACAATATAGAACAAAGCAATTCAATGTTATTCACATTTCTAATTTTCAGTCACGAAGACAAGTACAGTGCCCACCAAAAGTCTGGAGACAGAGTTACATAAACTGTTCAGTTTTATGTTGTCATAGCATATACATGTGTATCAGAATTAGGCAATATAATGATGTAAATGTTTTTTACATAATGTAATAAATGCACAGCAGACATGTTAAGGTATTGTTAACATATATTTTGTGCCTGATGTTTCTGAAATTCCAGAAACATATATGTTTCTACAAATTAACACTGGATGTAATGGGACTGAAAATAACCACACTTTCTCAAAAGCCTGTGAACCACTCACCATTGTAAAATTGAAAATCCTTTATAAAATTAGTAGTTATTCATGACTTTGAAACATTCAGTTAAAATAAAGTGTTTGAAAATGCATAGGAGTTTTTTTAATTTGATAGAACATGGTGTTGTAATGGAAGGTAATAGGAAAATGACAGGCTGTCTCCAGACTTATGATAGAAAACATTAGTTTTAAAGCGTTTTGTTCAATGGTCAGCCGTTAGGCATTTTTATGCATGTCAATCAGGCAAAGACTTATCATGGCCATTAGAGCTCTTTGACATCCATTAACTTACCAAAATAATAGTATAAATATTAACAAGAAAGTCAATCACTATCTATAACATAAGGCTATGAAGTGAAAACAATAAACTGTTCAATCTTAAAGAAAGTGTGCTTGTGATTATTATCATTTTACTGCCTTTTACAGGGTTGCCAGCGGACTTAAAAAGTCAGGGACATTTGATATTTTTTCAAGGTCAGGGAATTGTCAGGGAATTTTGAAAATTAGTCGGTGAAAAATAAAAATCCTCAAAAGTCAGGGAAGTCAGGGAAAAATAATTTTGAAGGACACATTTTTTCACTTCTATTGGCTATGTCAGTCTTCTTGCATTAAATATTTCATTGACAATTATTTTGTTTTGATTTTTATTTTCATACTTTCATGTAAAAAAACACATTATGATATTTTAAATAAAATAACTTGAAGACTGAAATGTTTTGCAACCTTTGCCCCCAGAGCTTAAGAACATCATTTTCTATTTTTTTTAGAGAATTGCATGGGGTGTAGGAGTAAGAGCTAGATACAGAAATGAAAAATGGAACAACTTAAAAAGAAATTGAAGCGCTGATAAGTTTTATTAATGTACATGTATTTGATTAATGAGTTTGACTGCAAATATAAGTCAGCTTCTCATTATTGTTGCACAGCTTTGCTGTATGCTTTAAGTTGTACATTTTGTTTTTCATAGGCACATTTTCAGACTAATAATATACTGTGAAAAATGAATTTAGCACAAATGTTTATGTTCTTGGTTTGCTTAAGCCATAAACATGTATCCAAATATCATTGATTTTTTATTACGGACAGGCCACGAGGAATATAATCCGACTTAATTTGTATCCGTATTTTACTTCAAAACGTTATCCATGTGTGACGTTAGGTTTTTGTACGGTAGTTAGGTTTACACAATACTAATCCTTATTCAATCTAAAAAAACATGTGCAATGTGATCATCTTGCAAAACATATCAAAAGTCCATTGTTAGATGAGTAAAATTCTAAAATGGGAAAAAACCTCAGCATGACGTTAGAGCAACGTAATCGGGCTTAAGGCAAGCTTGAAGCCGGAATGGCTGTGACACATGTGGCGCGTAATATTGGTGTTAGCCACTGTACAATTTCACGTCTTCGGACAAAATTTAACGCAACAGGGTTGTTAAAAGACTGCCTCGGAAAACTACTGCCACTGAAGACCGCTATATTACGTTGACCTCGCATCATAATCGCTACGCCTCATCTCAGAGAATAACAGATCATTTCTATACAACGACAAGAACAATGATTAAATAAATTATTACTTGTCAACCATCGACTGATTTTATTTCATTCTGAGCATTTGTTAAACTCTATTATAATACAACTTTCCCGTGCTAAACTTATTTTTCACAGTATATTTCTATTATTCTGCATTATTTTGATTATAATTCTAGTCAATAATATACAATAAATACTTCAGCTTCAGTTGAAATAACCACTTGCTTTTTAATGTGTTGTTTTTTACAATTAAAGTTTATATGTGTTTTGTGATATTTTGTTAGCTTATCAATAGCTAAACTTACATTATTAATTTAGTCAATTATCTAAGAATCATTGGTAAAATCTTGTTAGATTTGTATGCTTAATTTGTGTAGTTTTATTAATATTTCACTGAAACAAAACTACCAAACTTTGTTTAGATGTAAAATACGTTTTTTCGTTCAATAACATGTAATACTTGTTTGACGAAAGAAATGAGAAACAAACTTATGGGTGGATTGGACGGCTGTAGGGGAGGTGGAGGTCGTTTAAGTGTAGTAGTTTTAGTCAGTGAAAATCCTAATTTGGTCAGTGAAAAGTCAGGGAATTGTATTTATCTGTGGTGCTGGCAACCCTGCTTTTAAGTCATAATATGGTAAGGTACCATTATTTATCATCATAATTATGTATGCATGTATAATTATATTTGTTAAATATGGGACATAATAATTATAATAAATTGTACATATATTTTATGTATATAATGTATTCACTCATCTAAAAGTTTTAATGATCTCATTAAAAGAAGGCTAGGGTCAACCCATTTTAATGTCACACAGATAAACTTCTTGTTAATGTTTGTATTACTGGATTCCTGTCAGTCTGTGATTATGCCGGTTGGCAGCGTTGTTTCGTGGCATACCATTCCTTGAAGCGGTGTAGATGGTCAGCGCTCCCAGCATGTCTCCTTCCATCTCCAGGCAATGGCTGAAAAGGTTAGCGTAAGTATCTACATGAGCCATCTCTCTATTCCTGCAGATGTCCTTCAGCCCTTGTAGAGCTTGTTACTGTCTCTGTCGCTCTCCCAGACCACCAAATGTCCGGTACTGCAGGTACAGCATGAAAGTTCGGGCGTCCACCACGGAACAATCCATCCAGAAAGGCTCACTGTTGCTTCTGTGGGCAACATCATCCCCGACACCTCTGTACATCTCGGACCACAGTATGGCGGGTGCGCAGTACATCTCCTGCCTCAGGAATCGCACACAAAAAAAATATTTTTGCGTGTTATCGTCTGCAGGTTCCCGTTGCGGAGAGCATATTCACAGAATGCTTCTGATGGTTGCCAGTCTATGCGTGGTCTACATCCACACACAAAGGTCACGGAGTCGTCTAATCTTTGTTGGAAATCATTTAACACAATGGCCGATCTCTGCAGATCTCCCATGCAGTACAGCATGGAGGCGAGTTTCAGTCTGCTGGAGGCCACGTCAGTGTCCAGTGTTTCACTATACAGCTGCCACACTTCCCTTGGTACCGCCTGACCAGTCTGTATGCAGTAGGAGCTAGCCACATATGCCAGACTTGAAATCAGGTTATTGATGAGAAACTGAAAGCAGGTATTCTCATATCTGGTAAAAGTGCCGTTTGCTTGTCGAAACCTTAATTGATTTATGAGGTCTACGGCGACTTTGTAGAAACCAGCGTCTCTGTTGTCACATACTAGTTTGCATATACTTCGAAAATGCTGAGCATACCATACGTATATATTGTTGGCTAATTTAGCACATATGCTCGGGCTTTGGTCAGGAAATCTATCGACTTGCGGGAGCTGCATTAGCCTTTCTCCGAGGTCGTCAATCTGCAAGTTGAACAACACGTGCATGTCGTCCTGTATCATGGCCCGGATCTGCTTCTCTAGTCTCACCTGACACTAGCGGCACATTTTGTGGTCAAACAGGTCAACGTTCTCCACAATATAATGTGGACACTCGCCCTGAATGAGGAATTCTCGAAGCGTGTGAAGACATCGCACAATACATTCCAATAACCCCTGTTCCGTCCACACATCGTACGGTGTTCTCTCTAATGTAAAAACAGTGCAGTCTTACAATTAAATGTAGTAACTTTGCAGCCTATATGTAAATGCTTTTTCAGTTCCTGGTGTTTGAGCATTTTCAAAACAACGAGACATTTTTTTTCTGCACGTCGCCAAGGCTACACATCAGATGTCGTTCTATGAGATTTGGAGTTAGCCTCCATTCAATATCTTCAGTAGGGCTTCCACGATAGCCGTCCGGAACTAAGAAACATGGTAACTGTCTCGCGATCGTGAAAACCTCTGGTGGTGGCCAGTAGCCATGTCTCATTGCATCAAACCATGCCGTTATCTCAGGAGGCATTGTGGAGCAGGAGAATGCGAAAACGAAATCGTACTCCTCATCAGGACTGTTAGAGGGTCCTCGTCTTAAATGACCATCACCGAAAACCCGAGCACTCGTTCTTATAACTGATAACTTACCGAGGAACACGCGATCCTGTGAGTCGATGATGTCATAAAGCTCACCGGCACGTGTTTCAGGCAGCGGTTCGTCTGACCTCACCCGCCGCAGGAGGTAGTGCTGAATAGGCGTGGACTCGCCGTTCACCATCAGAAGGTTTATCATACCCCGTTTCCAGTCAGACCAACGCAGCATAATGTTGAAGTCCTTGATTGAGATCAGCGTGTCTGTGTCTGACCGGAGACCGGGGGTGGTTGTACCTTTCGACTGACTTCCGAAATGATAGAAAACAGTATTCAATCCCTTTGCCTTACTTCTAACAGTCTCCATGGCCTCTAGATGTAAGAACGTCTCCCTCCTCCTGTCGAAGACCAGGCTGTTGGCGCCGATGGCATCCAGTGTCCGGCATAACAGCACGGACAGGGAAGGGAGGAAAGCAGGGATCCGAAACATGGCCTGAAGCAAGTTAACGTTAAATAAGTGTGGACATTTAAATAATGTTTAAATGTTAGTTAAAAGTTAAATAATAAGTCCATTGATATTAATTGACAGTGCGGACACTTGTATAAGTTATTGAATTTGAGCATGGTTTGACGAAAATCTTATTAAACTTAGGTTTAAAAAATGGATCGCGTGCGAGGCGAGCAGGAATTTTTTAATCGGCGTTTAGGGCATACACAAAAAATATTTCCGCATCCGTTGGATTTCTAGCGCAGTCAAACTTGTCATATGAGACATTGGTTTGGTCTGTATAGTCATTGAAAAGAAATGGAGAATAAAACAACGTAAAGCTTTGTAGTACCCCAGTGTATCCCTCTGAAACAAACACATGGGTGCAAGTTTTCAGGCATATGCCTGAAGTTTAGGGTTTTCGTGACAAAAACAACATATTTTACTATTATATTATATAGAACAATTTTAAATAAAATCAGTTTTCAAGTTTTTCAACAATTTCAACTTGCACCCATGCAAACATTTAAATGCAAACGTTGTGCTTGTTAAATTTTTACTTTCGACATCGAATTTGTTATCACTAATAAGTGAAATGGACGTATGTTACATTTTGATTGCTCCAGCCGTGTATGACTACGTACATACAGAAATAATCATTTTCTAAATGTTTGTTAAGTTTCTATACAATGTTAAACAAATATAACGCGTGTGCTCATTTTATTAAGGATCTAGGCAATATTTTAAAGGAAATAAGGTAATGCTGTTAAAAATGGTTTATTGGTCATATTAATTCGTTAATTACACGTAAACGGTAACGTCTTGGTATTGACTTGCATAATTTGTTGATCGGTTTAAATAATTCTACCTCATCACCGGCGCTATGTTGTTCCTTAGAAAAAAATGCACCAAATCATGATCCGTTATTCCATTATTTAGGCGTCGTCAAACGCGTGTTTAAAGTATTACAGTGTATGTATAATTAAACTTTAGTTTGGGGCATTTTAGCACACGAAGTTGCACATTATTATGTATAAATGAAAAGTACCTGTTTTTCTAGGTCAAATGCAATCTAAACTTTTAAAGTCTTTTTTCCAGAAAATTAATGCAATGTCAACCGCAGTTTCAGGATGACATACACACATTAGGTTTATAGATTACATATCCCTAGCATTTTTGACTAAAAAATATCCGGTTCTCTCTCTTAAGGAAAAGTATTTTTTATACGTAAGGAAAATAATAGGAATTTCAAATAAAAAGTAGGAGTTTTATTTTATAATGAAATACTTATCCAACTTAATATTGGCGTCCTCATATATTGACTCCTAACGCAAGTGTAAAAAGTTTAACTCTTATCATCCCCTCCAATCACTGGAGCAGTAACACAAATGTTTCCTGTAAAAAAGTTCCCCGAGCATCTTCCGTTACTGTTCTTCGTATTGAATAATGGTACTAAACGATAAGGGGATTTTTTATTTTCATTATTTTAAAGTCTTTAATAAGCTAGAGCACCGAAAATTGGGTTGAAAAGTACTTATCTTAAAATACGATTTAGGTAAGAGTCTCAGCAAAGAAAGGTGATGTAAAATGGATGACACTAAAAAAAATTGTTGACTACATATTTAAAAAGATGAAAAATGCATGTAATTTTAGATAAATCCTTTTGTGTCCGTGGAAAAGAAAATAATTTCCCCTTAAAATAAATAGTATATTGGAAATGGCCTGGTTTGTGCACATTTTTCTTTAAAACTAGCACATTGTACCTATTGTTTACGCTCAATTACGCAGTTATTTAGATTTTTAGGGATAGTTTAGATTTTTCCCATGTTAATGCCCAACCGGTGCTCTGGTGGCTTTTAGCATTTGC
>Ga0224511_10003383_pt1 | contig 11446 bp, 8 predicted proteins | sample SF_May12_sed_USG_2_FD_169988 | JGI IMG/M metagenome (GOLD analysis project Ga0224511, IMG submission 169988) | Sediment microbial communities from San Francisco Bay, California, United States - SF_May12_sed_USGS_8_1 | ecosystem: Environmental > Aquatic > Marine > Sediment | place: USA...
GTAAAAATTATATTTACTTTTAAGACCAAAACACATATATTGCTCTTCTTCTTCTTCAGATTTAAAGAAATCATTGCCATTTCATGAAATAATGGTTGTAACAAATCGTCAATAAATTGAATACACATAAAATCCTATATTTTCAATGTTAGACTGTTTAGAGGCATTGAGTATGTTATGCTTGAATTAACACACGTTCACGTCTTGTTTCGCAACTCACATTTTGCTAAAGACTTCAACTTCAACGTGAATTAGCCGGTGCGCGTTGAGGTTGAGGTTTACGTCGATTTCGCAACCTCCCTATTATTGAACATCAAGCTTAACATACATTTATTAAACAGTGTGATGTTCTGTCCATTGTCCATTGTATTGTAAGACATTAAACTGATGAAAAGGAAAACCCTCAGGAAGCATAGCCTGCACGAGAAAACAGCAGCCTCGGTTTTATTGAAGCTGTTCATCAGTAGCACATGTCCACACGTGCGGTTCCTGGTAAAGCTTACACCTGACGACCACCATACTGACGACGGTATCATGTGATATCATTCGCATTTACCAGGATGATTTTTCTTTGTCTTTTGAATCCTCACTTTTTAAAACTTCAGACTATTATTAATAGTCAACATTAGAATATAGTGCTTAAACATCACATTAAAGAAAACGGAAATTTCAAAAATTATATTGTATTTTATATTAGACTATATTGTTATGATGTCCCATTATGTCACTCAGTGTTTTTTTCTTTGTATATTTAGAGACGGGTATGTATCACGATGCAGATCAAACATTTAAACATATACATTTCTACATCTTATATATAATGTCTGTAATCAGACAAACGGTGCAACTTGCAAAACTGGTTTGATAATAATATACCAGATAGTGTGTTGCGCACATTAGTTTGAAAGATGAAAAAGCTTGATCGTATCCTGTCCGTCTGTCCAGTTGGAAACGACCAGACGTGTGCCGTCCTTGTTGAGGCTGACGGCGAACGGCAACATGCCGATATCGTGTGTCATAAGTATCTCTCCGTCATGAGACAACTGGACTATGGTGTTTGTGCCCTCACTGCAGACAAACACGGTGCCAGCTGGTCCTGCACAGACACGTCTCGGACTCACTATTTTATCACTTTTGATCGTATGACCTTCACCTGATGCTAAGTTACACATGTACACTGTGTCTTGATCACAGTCAGAGAACACCAAGGTATTGGTGGACGGTATGTAGGTGCAGGCACTTTCGTCTATGCCGTAAGTCTTGTCATGTAACAGTTTGTGCTGGATGTCTCCCTCGTAGCCCTGGATGTCGATCGTGCGGACCGGCCGCTCTTGGTCGTATGTGGAGACTATGAACGTGTCGGTGTCCATGGAGGAGATGCTGTCGCAACAGAATGATGTTGGCAACGTCTTTAACAGTGTGATGGAACTATCATCTGATACTGACATCAGGGCGATCGAGTCTCTGTGGAAAATGTAAACGCTTATATAAATACGATATCAATAGACTTTTATACGTTCAAACATTGACTATTGATATTTAAACAATGACAGCAAATAATTTTTACCAATGAAGTTTACCTAAAATGTTCACTCTAAAATAGGACTAAAGTTGAATAAAGATGTACGTGCGGTATATGAATACATCGCTTCTCTTTAAAACGTTAATGTGGATATTATTAGTAATACTATAACTAGTTACATGCATTCGGTATTGAAATGCAACAACGACCAGAAAAAGGTTATATGATGGACTAAACCCTTGCCATGCAGCAAGTAAATAACGTTATAGAAAAGCGCTGACCCGCAGCAATATGGTGCAGACAGTTTCGAGTCTATAAACTTTCGCTTATAAAGATAATTTATGAAAATGCCATTTAAAGATGAAAATATAATTTCAACAAATAATAAAACAAAATTAAATAGCAGATGCAACATTTAGAATGACAATGCACATTATATCTAAAATAATTACATTTTCCAGAGAAGGTTAAATGGTTGAAAATGGAAATAGATGTTCACAATTAGCATTCTGGTTTGTAATTAATATCACGATAATGAATATTTGTCAAGAACCATTTATACATGTACTATGAATAATAATTAGTTATTTTTTCTACCTATTAAGTCAGGTTGCATCGTCCAATTGTATTTTAAATACGATGACATGATGTTTGGTAAAACACCATTACCAGTGTGTATGTAGTTTTTCTGAACTTACTCTAAAGTCACCACCAGTGTATTCTCATTGTAACAGGTAACGTCGCTTGGGCCGCTTTCAAATTTAAACGCTGTCCCCAGCCTCTGTAGATCAGCATTCATGATACAACACTTCTTGTTGTTGTAGTCAACAGCAGCGATCCTTCCGTCCGCCATATAATCAAGCCCAACGACAAACGGCAACTTCTCATCCCCCTCCGTCTTGACGAGGTCCAGCGTGGCTGCCAGAGTCAGCTTGGCAGGACGTGCTGCGGCTGGAGCTGATGTCTGGTCGGCGACGAGAGGGTGGGGATTATGAACAGCCTCTGGGGTGGGGTTGGTGTCAGAAACTGATGCAGATATGCTGGGTTTATATTGTGCTAGCATGTTAAATTAAAAAACAACAACAAATATTTAATGTGTCAGATAAAAGGGAAAGCAGATAATTGCGACATATAATGATAAACTTTAGACTAAAAAGATCTTAAATGTGTTATATAGTTAAGATACATTTTCATTAAATGACTCAAAGTTTATGTCGATGAAACTCAAATTCTGATTGATTTAGGTAGAACATTCGAATTATAATTCATTATTAGAGTTATATAGTCGTACGATACCGGCTAGTCGATTCATCATTTGATTATCACAACACCTGCCTTTACTTTTGTGATCTACACAAACAATAACTTTTTTTAAACTTATGTGAAAAAAAGCCTTACCGACGTCATGGTCATTGTCTGCTGTGTCAGTACCCATGGCTGAAGGGCGTGGAACGTGTCGCAGCGTTACGAGTGGTTCCTCCATGACGGCCAATAAATGATCAGTCCATTCCAGCGTGTGTTGGACAGTGTATTCGCTGTTCTGAAGCTCCGTTAGTTTGGTCGTGGCCCACGTCGTCTTTTGTTTACACGTAAAGTTCAGTATAGATTTCTCAATGTCAGTTCCATGCTGATCGACGGCCTCAGCCAGCGACATCAAATTCTGAAGGTTCCCTTTAACAGACTCCGCCTCATGTTTCACATCGTCCAGACGCGTTTTCTCCCACATAATAACCTCATCGAGATCTACCCGGATGCGTCTCTTTGCTTCATCAAAGCGTTTGATGATTTCTTCTTTCTTGCTATCTATGTCACTCATTATTTCATGCATGCATTCGTCATTTGCCTGAACCGTTATCTGAGAGTTATCGATCATTTCCTGAGATCTAACAATTACTTCTTGCATTTTATCAATATAACCGTTTACCGCACTATCTACAGCACTATTCATGTCTTTGAGTTTATACATATCTTTGCATGTTCGGTGAAAGTCAAAGTGACAATACTCACAACAGAGAGTGTCATGGTCTTTGCAAATATATAAAAATAGTCGATCATGTTCAGAACATACGTCAAGTCCTTGCATATCGACCATCAGATTTTCTGTGGCATTTTCATCTATTGCCACAAACACATGCTCGCCGGCGGCGTATATCTCGTGTACTTGACGACACTCGCGACACAAATTCATATCACAGCTCGAGCAAGCAACCGCGGCCGGGGTAGTTCTCTTCCTTCTACCGCACGGATCACACATCACCGGCATCTTCCCGCCAACTGCGGCGTCGTCCTTGACATGACGTGTAGGAACGTGTTTCCCTCCCGTAGCCATATTGGATTAGGCCAAGTAGATAACTTGTCCGATAGCAATGTTCTGTTTAAACTATAAACACCAAACATTCGCCATAAACGGCATATGCGTACTAATAAGGAAATTTTCACTCAATCCTATCAATAATATAAATATATAAACAATGCCAGTAACTTTATCATTTAATAATTTATAAACATTTATAACATGAGTATGTGCACTTTCCACCAGAGAATTCTAAATCGGTGACCCAGTTTATTTTTCTAAAAACGGTATTTACGAACACATCTACTTTCGTTTTCAACTAAACATGTCATCAATGTTCTGTTTTCTGACCTAATATTTATCAATGAAGTTGATGGTATTCAACAGCGGATCCGGGGTGCTCGAGTCGCCCCCCCACTAATGGTCGACAAGCAGAAGATTGGTATATGGCAAGCAATGCATTACTATATATTGTCACTATTAAAACCATATCCACAACATATATTTGTAATATACACCTAAGAAAACTTGCAACGCCTCCAGATACAATTTTTAATTCTAGCCTTAATCAGAGAAGTAGGGAACAAGAACCTTATGCATTTTTTTCTACGGTAACCGTGCATTTTCATAGAACCTCTTCATTCAGAGATTTTTAGAATGATCGAATTTATTTGACTTAATAAGTGACTCCCGGTGGTTACGTATGATTTTGACGTAACTATCCTCTATAATACACTGCTATCAAACGTATAGAAAGGACTACAATCACTTACAATGTACTAATTTTTTTTGGCCCTGCCCATTTTAAAAAGTTCGTCTGATAAAGAGCATAAACTTCTTACAATGGCTACAAAATATAACTGTTTACTGTAAATAAATGGAATTTGAAAACTCTATAAACTACCCAGTATCCAAAAAACCTTGACTTTTAGCTATGCATTGATGTCAACATAGCCCATTGTTGGTCTTTTTACGGCATTTGTGCTTGAACGAACATCAATAAACGTTATTATTAAAGATCTTAGTCTTTAAGCGTTCAGTGGTGTATTATACGTCATATTCATACTACATGTTTTATGTTTATATTATTCTATACCCCTCAAACAGTTAAATTATAGCATATATGTAAGAGCAGTCTTTTAACATACCGTGTATACGTAAACAAACGATATAGATCCAATCAAAACGATTTATCCTCTCCATGGCCACCTTCCCCGGCGTGCTGACACGAGTACAGGCGGGAGTAGACGAGTCTGTGGGAACGGGCCGTCACTTGACTATTGCACTCGGGCAAGTTACTAAGTAATATTGGATCGTCATAACCAATAGAATGGTCATCTTGAGGCCCGCACTCGTGTTTAGCAAGACCACAATTATCGTTATGTCAAGTAATAATTCCTTTATTAACATTACACAGTAATGTAGTGGCTTATTATCTCAATGTCCGCCTATCCCGGAGGGCTGACACGAGTACAAGCGGGTATAGACGAGTCTGGGACCGGGCCGTCAGTTCACCAACGCAGACATATCTCGTGTACATACTAAGACTTCGGTTCACAAAACAATGCAGCGGTGGATCCCCTCTACGGCCACCTACCTCGGCGTGTTAACACGGGTACATCACTATGGCATACGGGTTAGTTACTATGTAATATTGGATCGGCATAACCTATAAAGTGCAATCAGTATTACAATAAATAAATAATAAAATCAGTCACTTGAATGGAAATCAATACATCAACTTAATATGTTAAACAATAACATTAAGAAGCCCTTATTACCCAAACGAGTTTTCAGTAATTGTATTCTACGTTTAAATGTCTGTATTGAATTATTGCTACATAAACTGCTTTAACGGCGACTAAACATTGTTTAATAAAACCAGATATTCTAAAGTCTTTGGAGGTTTATCACCCACAAGGTTTAGCTGCTAAACATAAATCTAATACAAAAGCAGCAAATCATAAACTTTAATTAAATATCCATTTACAACACTAACTGAAAAGTGCAGCAAGCAAAAATAGTCCAGGTAGCTGACATAAGATAAAATGTAACATTTATAGTGAACAGTTTAATATATATCCATATCAAACATTTACCTCACGTTTTAAAATGTCATTGTTGAACATCAAACTTAACATACATTTATTAAACAATGTGATGTTCTGTCCATTGTCCATTGTATTGCAAGACATGTCCACACGAGCGGTTCCTGGTAAAGTTTACACCTGACGGCCACCCTACTGACGACGGCAGCATGTGATATCATTCGCATTTATCAGGATGATGTTTCTTAGTCTTTTGAAACTTTTTTAAGAATTCAGGCTATTATTAGTAGTCAACATTTGAATATAGTGTATGAACATCACATTAAAGGAAACGGATATTTCAACAATTATATTGTATTTTATATTAAACTATGTTCTTATGATGTCACATTATGTCACTTAGTGTTTTTTTCTTTGTATATTTAGCGACGGGTATGTATCACGATGCAGATCAAACGTTTAAACATATATACATCTTATATAATGTCTATAATCAGACAAACAGTGCAACTTGCAAACATGGTGTGATAAAAATATACCATTTAGTGTATTACGCACATTAGCTTGAAACATGGAAAAGCTTGATCGTTTTCTGCACTTCTGCATTGTTGGAAACGACGAGACGTGTCCCGTCCCTGTTGAGGCTGACGGCGAACGGCAACTCCATGCCGATATCGTGTGTCATCACTATCTCTCCGTCTTGAGACAACTGGACTAAGGTGTTTGTGTCCCCACTGCAGACAAACACGGTACCAGCTGGTCCTGCACAGACACCTCTCGGGCCAACTATTTTATCACTTTTGATTACATGACCTTCACCTGATGTTAACTCACACATGTACACCGTGTCTTGATTCCTGTCAGAGAACACTAAGGTATGGGTGGAGGGTATATAGGTGCAGGTACTCTCGTCTATGTAGTAAGCTTTGTCAGGTAACTGTCGGTGCTGGATGTCTCCCTCGTTGCCCTGGAGGTCGATCGTGCGGACGGGCGGCTCGTGGTCGTATGTGGAGACAATGAACGTGTCGGTGTCCATAGGGGAGATGTTGTCGCAACAGAATGATGTTGGCAACGTCTTTAACAGTGTGATGGAACTATCATCTGATACTGACATCAGGGCGATCGAGCACCTGTGGAAAATGTAGAACATTGTACGATATTCATGGGATATTACAGTTTCAAACATTGATGTTAAAACGTTGTTTATGAACTAAAACAGTTCCGTTTTGAATGTTGATATTTAAACAATGACAGCAAAGAAGTATTTCCAATGAAGTTTACCTACAATGTTCACTCTAAAATAGGACTAAAGTTAATTAAAGATGTACGTGCGATATATAAATACATCGCTTCTCTTAAAAGGTTAATGTGGGTATTATGAGTAATATTATAATTTGTTACATGCATTCAATATTTATATACAACAACGACCAGGAAAAGCTTCTATGATGGACTAAACCCTTGCCATGCAGCAAGTAAATAACGTTAAAGAAACACACTGACCCTCAGCAATATGGTGCAGTTTCGAGTCGTATAAACTTTCGCTTATACAGATAATTTATGGAAATTCCATTTAAAGATGAAAATATAATTTTAAATTTGTTATGAATAATATTCGTTATTTGTTCTACCTTTTAAGTCAGGTTGCATCATCCAATTGTATTTAAATACGATGACATGATGTTTGCTCAAACATCATCACTAATGTGTATGTTGTATTTTCTGAACTTACTCTAACGTCACCGCCAGTGTATTCTCCTTGTAACACGTAACGTCGTTTGGACAGTCTTCGAATTTCAACGCTGCCCCCTGCCTCTGCAGATCAACGTTCATGATGAAACATTTCTTGTTGTTGTAGTCAACAGCAGCGATCCTGCCGTCCGCCAGAAAATCAAGCCCCGTGACAAACGGAAACTCCTCATCCCCCTCCGTCTTGACGAGGTCCAGCGTAGTAACCAGAGTCAGCTTGACAGGACGTGGAGCAGCTGGAGCTGATGGCTGGTCGGCGACGAGAGGTTGGGGATCATGAACAACCTCGGTGGTGGGGTTGGTGTCGGAAACTGATGCAGATATACTGGGTTTAAATTGTGCTTGCATGTTTAATTGAAAAAAAAACAAATATTTAATGTGTCAGATAAAAGGGAAAGCAGATAGTGGCGAGATATAATGATAAACTTTAGACTAAAAAGATCTTAAATGTGTTAACTCGTATAGTTAAGATACATTGTCATTAAATGACTCAAAGGTTATGTCTATGAAACTGAAATTCAGATTGTTTTAGGTAGAACATTTGAATTATAATTCATTTTTAGTGTTATATTGTCGTAAGATACCAGCAAGTCGATTCATCATTTGATAATCACAGCACCTGCCTTTGTTTTTGTGAGCTACACCAACAATAACTCTATATAAACTTATGTGAACATATTAAGCCTTACCGACGTCATGGTCATTGCCAGGTGTACCAATGGCCATGGCTGAAGGAGGTGCGGCGTGTCGCAGCGTTACAAGTGGTTCGTCCATGACGGCCAACAAATGGTCACTCCATTCAAGCGTGTGTTGGACAGTGTATTCGCTGTTCTGAAGGTCCGTTAGTTTGGTCGAGGCCCACGTCGTCTTTTGTTTACACGTAAAGTTCAGTATAGATTTCTCAACGTCAGTTCCATGCTGATCGACGGCCTCAGCCAGCGACATCAAATTCTGAAGGTTCCCTTTAACAGCCTCCGCCTCATGTTTCACATCCTCCAGACGTGTTTTGTCCGACATTATAACCTCATCGAGGTCTTCACCGATGCGTCTCTTTGCTTCATCAAAGCGTTTGATGATTTCTTCTTTCTTGCTATCTATTTCACTCATTATTTCATGCCTGCTTTCATTGTTTGCCTGAACCTTTATCTGACAGTTGTCAATCATTTCCTGAGATCTAACAATTGCTTCTTGCATTTTATCAACATAACCTTTTACCGCACTATCTACATCAGTTTTCATGTCTTTGAGTTTATACATATCTTTGCATGTTCGGTGAAAGTCAAAGTGACAGTATTCACAACAGAGAGTGTCATGGTCTTTGCAAATATAAATAAATGGTCGATCGTGTTCAGAACATACGTCAAGTCCTTGCATATCGACCATCAGATTTTCTGTGGCATTTTGATCTATTGCCACAAACACATGCTCGCCGTTGGCGTATATCTCGTGTACTTGACGACACTCGCGACACAAATTCATATCACACCTTGAGCAAACAATCGATGCCGGGGACGTTCTCTTCCTTCTACCGCACGGATCACACATCACCGGCATCTTTCCGCCAACTGCGGCGTCGTCCTCAACATGACGTGTATGGTCTTGTTTCCCTCCCGTAGCCATTTTGTTTTGTTAAGTCGATTATGACAAGTAGATATCGTGTCCGATATTAATGTTCAGTTTAAACACTAAAACCAAATATTCGCCATAAACGGAATACACGTAATTATAAGAAAATGTTAATCCTATCAATAAAATAAATAAATGAACAAAGCCTATAACTTTTCATTTAATGATTTATAAACATTTATAACATGAGTATGTGCACTTGTCACCAGATAATTTTAAATCGATAACCTAGTTTGTGTTTCTAAAAATGGTATTTACAAAACCATCTACTTTCGTTTTCAAATAGACATGTAAACATTGTTCTATGAGCTGTATTTATAAGTATGTTTAAAGCAGCTGACCTCCAGAATATACTAGAAAATCATTAGTTATACAAATATTTCAGAATATCTCTTCAAATACATATAATAGTTGTTAGAAATATAAAAAACTACATATTTTCACGTTTTTGCTTTAAAAACAGACAATTCGCTTTTCTGCCATCAGGATATATTCCTACTGTACATAACCGCTACTGTGTTAGTTACGCAGTATATAATGTAAAGAAAAAACGATGTTTTACCAACGATTTTGTCAACTTTCTCACTTGAATTAAGGGGTCAGTAATAATAGATTTTCCCACTGAACATAACTTGACCAGTATTTACCGTTAATTTTCTTTTTTCTTCCTTTTTTGAGCATCTGGAGGTCAGCTGCTTTAAGCTATCGGAGGCCTTATTCGTTTTAAATGCTTGAACGCATGCATTCAATGTTCGGATCCGAGGTGCTCGGCTCTCACACGGCACCCCCTTCCCCCTACTAAGTTTGACAAGTGTAATTTTATTGGTGCCAAACAACTCATTACTATAACACCAGTATGAATGCGCGTCATTTCCACAACACATTTTAATTATAATCTAATAACTCATATTTACAAAATCATGCTTTTGAAAATATATACCGTCAACGCATTTTACTTATAGCAATATATAATTGCAGATTTAAAACATGTATATTATGACATAGAAACAATAAAAATATGGTGTACTCCATGTTTTTTGTGTAGAATGAGTTGATGTGAACAGATGTATTTTCATTCTTTCGACTTATAGTTTTTTGCTTTGTTCATTTGCAAAAGCCTGCACTCTATAGGTCATAAAGATCCTGGACTGCATAGTAGCCTGTCCGTCTGCAGTAGAGTCGAACCCAGTGACAAACATCGTCGAGTGGTAACGGCTCATCTCCCTCCGTTTTCACGAGGTCGAGTGTCGTAACCAGAGTAAGCTGGAGGGCCTTATATAATGGTTGGTCGGAGAAGAGAGGCTGGGGAATTTGCACATTGCTAAATATACTGCTTTAATGGTGACTAAATACTGGCCAATGAAACATAACATAATGAAGTGCTTTCTATAGAAAAGGTTTAGTTGATTGATGCCGGTCAACACAACCAAAAAAGAAAAACACAGAACATAAGCTGTCAGTATGTATTGTATTAACTTATTATCAGAAGTTCAACATGCAAAATGATCAAGGTAGCTGACAAAAATAAAAATTCAAGTTTAGCAGTGAATTATTTATATACACACCGTATATAAACACTCTTTTTTAAAACTATCATTAACAAACATAGCTTGAAGGACTTTATCATCTTCTGTCCATTGTTTACCGTCTTGCACGTTCGGACGTAATTGTGCCGACCCTGGAAAAGCTGACACCAGGTGGCCACCTCATTGACGGTGACATCGGTGACATCATGTGACATCGTACGCAATATATTTACAATACATAGAATTAGAATTAATGATGTAGTCGTTTTATTGATTCTGTTTGCAAGTACTGCATTGAAATATTGATGTCACTATTTTGATATATAGTGATTGTTCGTTTAAATATTAAGATAAGGGTTAGTATCGAATTGGAGTTCAAAACATAAACGTAGTTAATTTATTATTTCTATCTTAGAAAATGTATATTATTATAATGATGAACATTGTTCATGATGTATCATGCGATTATTGTAAATATAAAATATAATAATTTATTTTATTTTTCAAATAAACAATTTTAAACACACCAAATCGAAACATAATAATCAAGTTAAACTGTAATAAACTGTTGTCTCCGATCTATCTTGAAACTTCAAAGAGCTTGACCGTCGTCTGTCCAAATTCACTGTTACACACGGCAATTGACAATTGTTAAACAATTCAATATACAATATATATACAT
>Ga0224511_10003384_pt1 | contig 11445 bp, 3 predicted proteins | sample SF_May12_sed_USG_2_FD_169988 | JGI IMG/M metagenome (GOLD analysis project Ga0224511, IMG submission 169988) | Sediment microbial communities from San Francisco Bay, California, United States - SF_May12_sed_USGS_8_1 | ecosystem: Environmental > Aquatic > Marine > Sediment | place: USA...
CAAATACCTCGATGAAAAATCCGGAGAAAAAAATGTTTAAATCTAAACTGTGAATTTTCAAATTTGTGCCACTTTGGCACTGTATACTTAAAGTATGAACATTCACTCTCTGGTTTGGCCCTCCTTTTTTTATAGCTTTTTATGGTCGCTAGCAAGACTATGTAAACAATGAATAGCAGTGTGATGGAATGGCTGGAATGCATATAGCAAGTACCTATCAATTGCAGTTTGACTTTGCGTATACTGTTAGGTATCGTGATTGTGTATTGTTTCTGTGATTCACACTCTCCTACTAGTTAATGGGACAACTGTAAAAATGCGCCTAGACCTTAAAGAAGTATTTGAATCTGGTTTAACGGTGAGTGTAAGGGAAACTTATGTACGTGTATGCAGTTATGCGGATAAAAAAATGCCAGCTTCAGGTGATATTTCAGCGGAATAACCGAGAACTTTCATCGATTGAATAAAATTGGCTTGAGAGTTGAAAGTTACAGAATTCAACAGTTTTAGAAGCGTCTTCACCAGTGTTGCACAATAGAGGACAGCTGCAGAAAGAAAGTGAAATCTAAAGCTTATTTCATTTTTTTGTAGAAATCCCAGATAAACCGAGTTGGACTTTGTTTACTGGCAGATAACCTCGTCGCTTTGCTTAATATCATTGTGAGTTTTATGGTCTTTCTCTCTATGAGTATTGAGTTACAGCCCATTTAAGATCGCACAACTCTGAGGCCTCTAGTCTATCAGAATATGAGGTGGACATCAGGCTTCAATAGATTCGACAAAGCCATTCATGTGTATAAAAGAAGGCTCCAAATTGGAAGATTCTCAAATAGTGCCAGTTGATATGCTTCATTTACCTAAGCTTCTATATGAAGTTTTTCAATCTCGACCTAGGCTCTTAAATCGTTGTTCCCCCAATTTGCTCTATACTCAGCGAATTTAAACATTTCAAACTGATAATTATTGCATCGATTTTGTGAAGTGACCTGGCTCGCCGGCATGCGGGTGAGGAGGCGACCAAAGCAGAAGATGCCGCTTTCGCTCCCCCATCCTCCCCGCATGTCGTAGAGTCAGGGCAGTTGGTTAAATCGATTGCTTTAAGAAAAGTGAGTTGTCTTGTTTTAATAATTGATAGACGGCTGTGAAAATCACAGTGGCTGGATGGAAGACAAAAGACTACAAGGCGTGTTTGACGATTTACTATCATGTTTTTGAGTTCCTGCTCAATCTGGAGGAAGGGAAACCGACTTCCAAGAAACGTCTGTCGCCGGTGAGTATTGATATAGATCTGCAATATGCTGCTGTATCATCAGGGCCTCTACAATGCAATATTTATCCTACGGGGGAAAGTGGATAGTCCAGTGGGAGCAGGCTGGGCTGGTGATTGTTAGATCCTGGGTTCAAATCCCGATCATATCTCCTCCATCATTTTATTCACCAACCCTTCGCTTCTCATAGTGGGAGAGCTCAGTAGTAAAGCACTGGGTTTACAACCATTGGTTCGAATCCAGGTGGAGCGTTGATGGTGACTCGCTTATTGTGGTCCATGCTAGGCTGAAACTTGTGAACGAACAAATATCTAACCCAGTACCTTCACCATACAGGTGGAGACATTATACAAAAAACAGAAACCTGACTATTAACTTATCTGTATGGTGCGTATTGTAGTATGATCTTGAGATTGTTAAAGCGTTGGGATTTCTGACAGCAAGATTTCTAGAGCTGGTCACATTCGTGGTAAGATTGAGCCTGACTTTATCCTATTCTATGGAAAATTGAAAAATAAACCCTCATTTCAGGATTGCTAATATGTATCGTGATGCCCTACACTGAGCTAGCCATGCGAGCTGTCTGTTTTCTTCACCAGGACACAATCGCCAAGCTACATGCCCTTCATTGGCTCCTGAAGTTTGAAAGCTTCCCACTCATTACTGTGTATGGGGGTTATCTGGCAATGAGGCAGATAGAAAAACTGGGAATGAGGGGAGTAAAGAGTGGAAGTTAGCGTGCCCGGGCCAATTCACACTCACACTCCCACTGATTGGGACATCCATTTGTTTTAGCGTGGTGATCCGAACCCACACTAGCAATTTGAAGTGAGAGGCCCATAACAGAAAAACACCCCGCCAGCAGTGGGGCTGAAACCTGAACTTCTTAGATTGCAGATCCAAGCTTTTACCAACTGAGCTATCCTGGCCCCCTGGTTCCTGATGTAAGATAAATGGGGATAGCGGGATAGCTCAAGGGCTAGAGCGCTTGGCTCTCAGTCGAAAGATCTTGAGTCCAAGTCCTAGTCATGTTGAGCGATGGTCAACATACATACTTTAAACCAGGGGCCCAGTAGAAAATCGTTAGCGCTGATATGTTTAATAGCAACAGTGAGCATGTTGAGGAGTATACAACAAACTGTGCACAGTCCAAGACTAGTTTGTTGGTTCACAGTGAAGACTGAGATTTTATCCTTGGCTGCCTGTGACAGGTGGCGCAGACACAATACACGGGTCAGTTCATTATAGAGTCGCAAATGTTTTTTATTTTAATACCAGCCCTCGTATAAATCTCAGCTTAGTCAAGACCAGCCAGGGGCTGGGTATTATATGAGGGTCTTGGGACTGGCATAACAGGGGCTTTACCCCAGGATCTAAAACATTATTGAGCCGTGATATCTTGTTTTTTGTAGACCGATCGTCGTGATTCGGGGCAGCCATGGTCAGATGAAGACTATGAAAAAGTCGATTGCCTAGAAACTGTAATCCACAACTCTATGCTAGAACTGGGATGCACACAAATGATTATTCCCAAAAGCGGTGGGTTATATCTTTTAGTGCTCTCCAATTCGATCAGCCATTGCAGACTCATTTTGATTTGGATTTTTTGTTTTATTGCTATGGCACTGGAAGTTGGTATGTAATTTTGAATTTGGATACGTAGTATATGCTTCGCTAGTGAAGTATTCCTGGACGACATAAACCAATCATCAAAAATAAGGTTTAAGGTTACACCACCAAAGTGGGATGTTGGTCTTGCTATCGGTACAAGCCATAGAATGAGTAGAGCCTGTGTACCCTTTGGGACCTGACACGATTGGCTTTATTTCAATCATGCGTACGCGTGGGTAGTTTTATGAAAAATATACACATGCCAGTGCTGTTTGCTAAAGGATTAAAGGGCCCTGCATTTCAGTCCTAGTCATGCTGAGCACCCGCCGTGAGAATGAGCTCCTTACCTACTTCTTAGCCCCTACCGCTTAGGATCAATAGTTCGTTCAAATCACACCGTGGCTGGCCAAATTAAAGATAATTTCAAAAATGAGGATTGCAAGACAGGAAACTTAATGGGATCCCAGGGTCTCTAACGGCGTTACACCATGACCAATGGTCAATGCACTTCTGGAGTGTTAGTCTCTTTTTAAAGAACGTAACTTCGTATGGTGGTCAGGATAACTCAATTGATCGAAGCCTGTAGTTCGCAATCTATGGATTCCATTTTCGAGTCTCACTGCCGGCGGTGTTGTTTTTCTAGACCTTCAGCAAGTCCCTCACTTCAACCTGTTAGTGTGGCTTTGGTACACCGCAGTAAAAATTATGGAGGTCCCAACTCGTGAATAAGAGTCGATCGACCAGACAAACATTTCCCTGGCTCCCCAAGCCAAAACCATACTTACACTTATAGGCTGTACTAGCCGTAGAAAGCGCGGTGAATATACAGAATTTTACAGAATTTTGGCAAAAGAAATGAATCCCGATTGTTCCTGATGACAGTCACACTGGTTGACATGTATTTACGACATGTAAACACCTTTTAATTGAGCAGTCATTTTTTCTATTTGGTGAAATTTTGAACCCCTCTGGCGTCTCGCGTTAATACAAACTTGCCCAAAAACAAAGCCTCGAAGTCTCACCAGAAATGCTCAACTGGTATAAAAGCAGTTTCTTCTTTCATATCCCGATCAGGGTTTACAGAAACTGGCCTTGCATCCCAGGGTGTATCCTTTGGAGGCTTTCTGCTTGCATCGTGCCACATAGAGAATGTAAATCTATGGGTAAATAGTTGCGAAGGAGCTATTCTGCCCGAAGACAGGCTAGCCATGACCTGCATGGCTTGACATGGTGTCATTGGATAGCACGGACGTGGTTTCCGGTTGTCTTCCTCAGGATACTGGTTGGGGGTCAGTCAACCTAAGCCATTTGTTTACACGCCACGTGTCAAGAATTTGGCTATTCTTAACGAGATGGGATAGGTTGATCTTTAACAACCGTGAAGTGATCTTGGCCTCCATTTTTCATCATGGTGATCTGAACCCACTCTAGCAATTTGCAGCGAGGAGCTTACTAAACACCCATGATACCAGAAAAACACCCCGCTGGCATCGTGCTTGAATATGTGATCCACAGATTGCTTTTTACCAATTTACCCAGCGTTTTATCAGTCTATGGATGGGCCTTCTTCATTTAGTGTCGGAATCTGAAACTAATGAGGGTATTGGGAAAGACAATGGTTTTGCTTGCGCTGGAAATTGAACCAGGGATCCCGAGTCCAGGCCCTGTACGCTACCCATTGAGTCATGGCTTTACCCCCATAAAATCGACAAAATGGGTGTCAAGAGGACTCTGGGTGTTTCCTCACACCGAGTCTGAGCTTTATTACGATGAGTGACAGGAAAAGCAACTATCCTACATCCTACTAGGCATCATGCCTATCTCTAGTTTCTTATTACAGGTAGTCGTCGTAGATATGCGCCGCCATCTTCTGGCCGTAATATTTCATTAAAGACAGCTCTTAGGATACAGCAAATAATTGCGGCTTATTCCACGACCAAAGTCCGAGCAATAAAATGCTCTCCAGCTACTCCTTCTACCAGAGTGCCATTCCGGATGCCGAGAGAAGCAAAGAACTCTAAGAGAGGAGTCAAAGCCATATCAGCAACTAGAAAATCTTACCCCGTTCCAAGAAAACAACTGTCCGCTACCCGAGCATCCAAAGCTACAAAACCAAAGACATCCATCACGGCTCCTAAAATGCCTCGACTCTCTTCCCTATCACCTACCAGCATTCCATTCAAAAAGGCTGTGTCAGCCCCTCAAAAGTGTAAAACCTCAATACAGCAATCAAGAGTCACACCATTAAAGAGAGCAGTTTTAGCTCCTCAAATGACAAAGGCACTTGCAGCGCCACCAAAACCAAAGCCGTCAGTGCGAACTTGCTGTGGCACGACTCCGAAGACAACACCTCAGGTTCCACCAAAACTGAAAGCCTCTGTTAGAGCAAATAAAACAATTCTGTCAGTCAATAAGACTGTAAAGCCTCAAAGATCATCCCCTATGAGACCACCCACAGCGATCCCGTGTATAAAGAGACCGGTGAAGTACAATGCTGCAAGGCCCGTTACAGGTATGCAGACAGCAAGGAAGTCATCCACAGTGCCTAATCCTAGAAAACAACTCACGCTGACATCTTCCCAGGGTAAAGCATCTGTTGTCCAGGCAGCTCAAACTAAAATAAAACCAACTACAAAACCAGTAAAAGTGGGTAAAAGCATGCAGAAAGCCGAAGTGACAAATCTATCTGAGGTCAATATGAAAGAAGTGGAAACGACTAAGTCTTCAATGTGTGGAATCGAGTCAATGGAAGCAAACCAAATGGGGACTGCGGTATCAGTGACTGATTCACCCAGGACCATCTCAACTGACTCTAGAACGTCTAAAGTAACTTCATTAAAGATGAAACTTAACAAACCTAGATCATTGGACGATATGTCATCAGAACTGGGAAAATCCACCTCTGACTCATGGGCCTCCTCATTGAATCAATCAGCGGCAAATAGTTTGGTTAGAGATAAAAATGACCAAAGACCGGAATCAGCAGTGACAAATGTGCTTGAAAATATAGACAAACTGGAAATGACTGATTCTTTATTGCGTGGAATGGAATCAGTGGCCGCAAAACAAGCGGGGACGGAGCCCACTGAGGTACCAGCAGCGGATTCACAGACCACCAACTCATCTGACTCAAAAATATTTGAGATAAGATCATCGCTGCACCAACCCAGATCTTCGGTGCTGGAAGACACGCTATCAGAGTTTAGCAACTCTATATTCGATTCTCGTGCATCACCCTTGAATGAGTCATCGGCAAAGAGTTTGGATAGAGATAGAAACAAGGAGAAACCTCGGTCAGCGGTAACAGATCCACTTATAGTCAATACAAAAGAAGTGGAAGTGACTGATTCTTTATTGCGTGCAATCGAGTCAGTGGCAGAAAATCAAAGAGGGACAGAGGTCTCAGCAGCTGATTCACCCAAGCCCATCTCATCTGACTTAAAACTATCGGGCACAAAATCATTGCGGGCAAAGCTGAATGAACCTAGATCATCGGAGCTGAGAGACACATCATCAAAGATGGGAGTGTCTAGTTCCAACTCCTGGGCCTCCACCTTGAATCAGTCAACCACAAAGAGTTTGAATAGAGATGAATCACAAGAAAAACAACCAAAATGGGCACCCAATTGCTTTGAGATAAGTCAGAACGGTCAGTCAGTATCTGATGGATCATCTCGCTCGTCGGGAACCAATGTGTCTGGAGTTATCTCACCCGTGAGAACGCAATACGTAAGCAGCTTTTTAGGTCAAGAGGCGCTTGACAGAATATGCCAGTCAATGACAAATCGATCGAAGAAGAATCGCCCACTGCCCATGTCTCTCTTAACAGATGCTAAGTTGCCTGATGAACTAGCAGAGAACCTCTCTGCAAAGGACGAAGCAAACTGCTACAAGAGCCAGTGCAATGCTGAATCAGATTCGGAAGGTGCGACAAATCTCTCCGGACATATTTCACAGTCTGTGGCATCACCCATCTCCACCAACTCACTGGATGCCAAAGAATCACCTGAGAGAGTTGCAGTATCAGATTCATCAACGAGTGATCGCTCCCTCCCCATGAAAAACGCTGGGAACTTATCAGCTGCAACTGATGCTGTTGAGTTAGGTGAAAACCTCTCTGCAAAGAGCGAACCTTATCGCTATAAAAGACGTTGGAATGCGGAGTCAGATTGGGACGACTCATCTACAAATCGGTCCGGAACTCTTACTCCTATGACAGTACGATTCAAAGGTGAATCATTGGATACAAAATCCCCATATCAAATCACTCAGTCACGAACAGAGGTATTAGAGAAGGACAATTCAGTATCAGATACGTCAAAGAGTGACCGGTCTCTCACCATGAGAAACGAAATCACTGGGAGCTTGTCAGACGCACCTGATGCTGATGAGTTAGGCGAGAACCTCTCTGCAAAGAGTGAACCTTATTGCTATAAAAGACGTTGGAATGCGGAGTCAGATTGGGACGACTCATCTACAAATCGGTCCGGAACTCTTACTCCTATGACAGTACGATGCAAAGGCGAATCATTGGATACAAAATCCCCATATCAAATCACTCAGTCACGGACACAGGCATCCAAGGAGGACAATTCAGTATCAGTATCTCCAACGAAAACTAGGTCATCGAATAAAGGCTACCTTCAGACCACTTCAAGTGTAGCTTCAGACCGACCTGATGTAACATTGGGTGAAGTAATCTCACCATTGACAGCAGAGGCACTACCGAAGGATTCTTCGAGTCCGGCCATGTCATCAGTCGCAACCAAATACTTAATAAGCACATCAGATGCCCAATCACCCGTTTCAACACTCGGCAAATCAACATCATCAGAGAAGAAGGTGTCAAAAGTCAATTCAGTGGAGAAAAAACAAGCTACAAAACGGCCATCAGACATAAAACCCTCAATGGTGGACACAGCATTTAGGAAACTCCTCAAACTCAAACCGAAGAAGAAATCTGCATCTTCGCCCAAATTATCTGAGGTGGAGCAATCTAAGATTAAGATACGGGGAGAGAAATTTGCCAAAGGGAAATTACGGGAAACCAGAACATCTAAAAGGAAGCCCTCAGACATGAAAATCCCTACATCCGAATCATCAGCCAAGAAGAAGACCAAAAGCGTCACACCATCGGCGATAGGCCCCACTCAAGATAAATCATCCAGAAAACAGCCATCTAAACTTGAGGTAGCCCTGAGAAGACTAGTACATGTCAATCCAATGAAAACAGTGAACAGTAATCCTTCAGCAGAAACAGATAAAAAGAAATCCTCAAAAACCAAATCGAAGAAACGGGATGAGTCTACCAGCCACAAGAAGAATTCGCCACCTAACAATAGGGGACAAGAAGAGACTTCAGTGGCGATAAACTCAGCTGAAGGTAAACTGCGAAACAATAAAGAGTTCTCAGCAGTCAAAGACAAGGGTAAATCCAAACACAATGGGATTCTCTCGCGATGTAAAAGACGGAATAAAGTTCACCCGATGGATGGTTCTTCTTGAGACATTTTGCAGGAGCGCATAATGATGAACTCGAGTGTATGCCTAATGTTTAATGTAGATAATGATTTGTTGAGAGGTACCCATATCATTGACACGTTTTAATTAGTATGATGGTATGATATCATAGAAATATGCACCTGCGAACATTTAAGCATGAATGTCGTATCATGAAATTTTCTTAAGTTGTCCTTCCTGTTCTAACCTATTTCAGTTATGTTCGATGTCGAGTAAAAATACATGTATACCATGTACCACTCACCTTTAGCATTATGTTTCCTTTTTCTCTGGTAGAGAAGTTGCCTGCCCCCGGTTGGTCAGTTTTTGGCGTACAATCATGCATTGCAGATTGCACCAAATACATGCACACTTTTTTTTACTGTATTAGTACTCACTGCATGTATATGCAATCTTACTAGCTTCTGAGTGCTGCCTTATAAGCCACATTAGACTAGTTTTCATCCGACTAATCGATTATACTGATGAGTTGTGCAGATTTTACCATGAAGCTATCTGATTCTTTTTTAAACCGCCGAATAACCGATAAGTTAGGGTTCTGAACTAGAATATATCATTTTAACAGAAATTAGCTAGTCACTAATAACAAAATAGTAATGACTCCAGTGGCCAGTTCTGTGGATATTTTTTTTAATTCAGCCGCATGAAATCGTAGCTCGAGTCAGTACCGGAAAAAGCAATGAATTTTTGCCTTACCAGAGAGGGCCAGAGGGGCATGTGAGAAATGGATCAGTACTCAGACCCTGGGTCTTGAAAAAAAGAGCCTCCAGTGCACGGAATATATAGCAGCTGACAAAAAACCAATTACATAAGAACGCAAGAAATAGTTTATTCAGTTCGATGACATCAGCTTTCATTATGAACAGTTTTAGCCCACTTTAGTAACAATGGAAAGGAAAGAAGCAGCGATAGAAGAACCAGTGGCTCTATAAAGGAGACCAGGACTACTGCTGCTGCTGCAATGGAGAACCCAACATTAATAATTCTGACCCTTCTCATGAGGCGCATGTGTTGACAAGGGAGTACGACTCTCAAATGAGAAAACTCCTACCATTTCAACCCGGTTCCCATGTCATCAGTTCAAAGGTTTAGACTGCCCTTCTAGTCAATGGAAGATTGCCATGGAAACATCACTATGAAGCAAGCTGTAATAGTTGCTGGCGGGCAAAAAGGTTATTGTATATTATCGGCAGTTAACAAGTTCCCCATGTTGTTTGCTGCAAAAACTCTTTAATTTTCAATTGGTTGGATCCTTTTCCAGTAATACATGTACGACACAAGGCACCAAGCACCAAGAAAGCAGCGCAACAGGCCAATAAGCTATCATAGGCAAGAGTGAATGCGAATCACCCACTTGAATATTGCATATAATAGTATTGGCTATTGAGGGTGAGATCGGTCTACAAATAGTGCTGTGTACCAAAGGTGTGTATGCATATGAGGCACTACATATCTTATTTACATTGATTCCTACCCACAGAGAGGGAATCATCTGTTTGGTGCATAGTTTGCCTTTCTTCTTTCCCAATCGGATAGTGCCAGTGTGAGCACTAAACTTTTTTAGATTGGCCCTGACCGTTATAGTTTATAGTCAATGTACTCTGGCTCAAACGGGCTGATCGGATATCCATTCAGAACGCAGTCTAGCCGAAAGAATCGCTGCAGCTCCTTTATAATTGAGCTGTTGAATGGTTTGTAGTATTCGGAATAATAATTAGGAGGTTTGTGTTTGTCCTGGATATTTGTTACAGGAAATTGGTCATCCCATGGTCCAGGCGGAGCTTTGAGAAGCCTCAATAATGAGCGACCATCTTCCTTCATAGTTTCAGTGCGACCTGCGAAAAGATGAGGCCTGCTTATATATGAGGACCATATGGTTTGGTGAAATGTTACTAAAGGGAATGGCCTATAGCCCATAGATGGGGATATTGGGCTAGCTCATTGGCTAAAGCGTTTGACTCACTTTCATTTTCAATTGTTGGTTCAAAATATGGCCATGCAGGCCTCCTGACATGAGGGATTGTCCTAACATCACAATTATTGTCACTAAATACTCATCGAGTTGTCTTCATTATGGCTCGATCTAAGAATTTTCATGGTTGCTAGTAAAACGAAGGCTGTAATTTGGTGTATTAGTTTAGTCTGCCAAAGAACTTATTGCCAGCATTTGAGTCATAGGTCCATTAAACCTTGCCTCTTCACAAGCTCTCTGCACGGGCATTGAACTCACCAATGAAAGTGTAGTTGTGCTGGCACACTGGGCAGTGGCTATACTGGCTGGTGAAATGTCCATTTAAGCTCTTGTGTGTCCTCACTAAGATTAACATTTCATAAACAAACTCCTCGAATGAACATGGTGTACCAGCTACCTTCAGCTCTGTACATTTTCCCAACTTCTCTGTAATCAAAACAGCAGCAATTGTCAAAGAAATGTTCTGAACCCAATGAGGGAAAAATGTTTTGGGCTAGAAACTAAAATTGCGTTCAGCATAAGGTCATATTTCAACTTTGTATTGAACTATCAACATACTCAACTCTGTCAAAACTGTAGCCGCACGAAGAATGGAAATATTAGGGATAAAAAAAGGTGGCAATGAGTGGAAGGGAGAGAGTGAGGGGATTGTGGAGGGGGTGGAGAATGGTAAGAAAAATAAAGGAAGATTTTTAGCGAGAACAAAGGAGAGGTGGAATGGGTTAGTGGTGTGAAGGAAAGGTAGAGAAGATTGAGGCAAAGAGGGTTAGGAGAGTAGGAAGGAGGGCGAAGGAGAGGTAGAATGGAAGTGGAGGGGAAGAGGAGGAGGTTAGGGAAGGAGAGGGATGGAGAGGTGGGATTGGTTAGTGGTGTGAAGGAAAGGTAGAGAAGATTGAGGCAAGGAGGGTTAGGAGAGTAGGAAGGAGGGCGAAGGAGAGGTAGAATGGAAGTGGAGGGGAAGAGGAGGAGGTTAGGGGAGGAGAGGGATGGAGAGGTTGGATTGGTTAGTGGTGTGAAGGAAAGGTAGAGAAGATTGAGGCAAGGAGGGTTAGGAGAGTAGGAAGGAGGGCGAAG
>Ga0224511_10003385_pt1 | contig 11444 bp, 3 predicted proteins | sample SF_May12_sed_USG_2_FD_169988 | JGI IMG/M metagenome (GOLD analysis project Ga0224511, IMG submission 169988) | Sediment microbial communities from San Francisco Bay, California, United States - SF_May12_sed_USGS_8_1 | ecosystem: Environmental > Aquatic > Marine > Sediment | place: USA...
GAGAACAGAAGGAAATTCAAAATATTGAGGCAGACATTCTGGACGAGTACATAGCTAACTACATTCTTTCAGTACGGAAACCTGACCGTCAGGAATATGAGCCTTCAACTATACGAAACATTATTTCTAGTTTGGACAGAAAACTAAAAAGACACAAATACCCATTTAAAATTATAGCTGATAACACAAATGCCTTTCAATTGACAAGAGATGCTCTAACTGCCAAACAAAAATCCTTAAAACGCCTAGGAAACGGAAACAAACCAATGAAAGCTAGTCCCATAACGGATGATGAAATCAACATCTTGTATGAAAAAGGAATCCTAGGTTCAGGAAATGCACAAGCTCTCCTTAATACAACATGGCTGAACAACTGTATCTTGTTTGGATTGCGAAGAACAAAGGAAAACTATGATTTAAGGTAAGTTTTTTAACAGAAAGAAAATTTTACAAAACAAAGTGTAAGCAAAATTTAAAACAATTTTAATTACTTCCTAACAATGTCTGCAACAGCATAATACCCTTGCTGAGATTCGAATTTAGAACTCCTCCCTTACTCAAAACTTGATTAGAAAGAGAGGTGTTTTGCCAATTAAACTACAAGGGTTGTTTCATGCAAACAGACATAAATTTCCTTTTGTTTTAAAAAAATAACAAATATTTATTTTAAAAAATCTATGTTAAAAGAAAATCTGTAAACTGTATTTAGTATTGTGTATTTTTTTAATCTTAGGTGGGGAGATGTAGACCTAAATACGTCATCTGATGGCCTGGAATATCTTCAACTTAATGAAAGGCAAACCAAGACTCGAAGTGGCGCCAACATAGCAGATGTCCGTGGGGTCATACCTAAGATGTTTGCCACAAATGACAATGATCGCTGCCCAATTAGGATTTATAAATCCTATGCGTCACAAAGGCCAGCTGACTTTTGCAACCCAGATGACCCTTTCTATATTGCTCCCAGAACTGGAAATCAAGTAAAAACTGAAATTCCTACAGAAAAATGGTTCATCAAGGCAAAAGTTGGGCAGAAAAAATAGGGTAGTCTCCTTCGCCAGATGTCGGTTGACGGTGGCCTAGACCCCAATAAAAGACTTACAAACCACTCCACAAGAAAACACTTGGTTCAGAAACTCAGAGACTCTGGCATTGCACCCACTGACATCATGCAAATAAGTGGACACAAAAACATCCAATCTGTAATGAATTATTCAGAGATGTCAGAAGAAAAGCACAGGCAATGCTCCAAAATCCTTGCTTCTGCTCACAATCCAACCACTTCCAAATTTGGCCAGCAAAATCAAAAACAATGCGAATTAGAAAATGTCAACTTACCCCTCCCACTCGCACTTGAAACGTGTAATGAGACACGCGCAGCATCTTCAAAAATCTCATTAAAACATGGCAGCATCACAATGAACACACAAATGAATTCCCTGTTTGCTGGTGCAACACTTAACATCCAGAACTTCAACATCACAATGAAGCAGTAGAAGACACTTGTAAATCCATGAAACTTGCACTCTCGCACACTTGTTTGTGTTGATCATTATGTCATTGACCTGATTTTTGACACAATTTTTTTGCGGAAGAATATGTGTTATATTATATGAATACAAACAACTTCTTATCATAAGAATCTTTTAAATGTTAAATATAACATGCGTTATGTGTATCTTGTGTATCTTTGATTTCATTTCGACAATAAAATGTTTGCTATGTTGGAACTATTTTTCCTCAGCGTAACTGGCTGACAGTTGTAATGCGGCATGAATACGTTTTTAGGGAATAAATTGCAGTTGTTTCCCTTGATTATTAGTGTTAATTTGACATTAATAAAAAATATCAGTTAAATCGTAAAAGGTGACAGGATAAATAGAATAACAGGTTAGTGCCTTGGATGGAGAAAGTTTATCTGGCAAGGCGTAGGAATTTATCGGGTGAGCCGAAGGCTTAGGCCCGATAAATTCCTACGCCTTGCCAGATAACTTTCTCCATCCAAGGCACTAACCTGTTATTCTCTATATTCATGATAACACAAGAAATAGCAAAAACAAGCAAATTTGCATATTTAAACTTTTTGAAATGTCAGCCGTCTTGGATTAAAATTTACCGGAAATGACCATGTTTTAGGTTATCTTTTTGCATAACTTTCATAAAAGCTGGTTATTTTATCGAAAAGTCAGATATCCTAAAAATGGTTCTATACAATGGGTTATCCAAGTTGGATAACATAACCAAGTTGGACAAAGTTATCCACTGGTTATCTCTTATCCACTGGATTAAATAGCCAATGTTTATACAACCCGCCACTGGATATCATGTTTATAAAACCTAAAATTGTAATATACAAGAAGTGCCCCTTGTTCTGTAATTTTCAACTGCAACTATATGTTTTAATGTAAATATTGATAAATATAGGCATGCACTCACAATATTGCGAGTATCTTCACACTGTTTAGAAATTGAAAGTGAGAGATGGAATAAATCCATATAAATACAAGTTGATATTAGGGAATGTTAATATTGCAATGTTATAGAGGAAGAATAAAAAAAATTGAAGGTCCTATGTACAATTAAATGTACAGTTGTATTAGATTTTTAACTTACCAATTTTTGTAGATAATAGAAATATTGCTAACATTTAACTGATGTAAGGTAAAGCCCTCATGAAGCATAGCCTGCATGGGAAAACAGCAGCCTCTGTTTTATTGAAGCTGTTCATCAGTGGTAATAAATTATGCCACACCACTGACGCCCCCTAGTGCATGAGAGGAACTCCATTTTCAAATGTAAACAACATACATCCATGATCCCTGAAGACCAGAAAAATATCATTACACAATAATATAGTACGGTTCACACTTACAATCAATCCAAACTGATACGTATCAACATTTGAATATAGAATTTGGTATTATTTGGGGTTTTTTGTTTATAAACCACAGTGACCTCAAGCTGTGTGTATGTTAATACAAGTTTAAATATATGTTTGCTTGTTCGAAGCACTGTTTTGTTGACATTGTATTAAATGTCATTTAGTTATCAACGTGAACCAATTGATACTTAGTGCCCAATGTTTATAGGCAATAAACTCTTAAACTCAGTTTCATTTACATTTGCAGAACTTGCAGAGTTATGTACACAGACTTCTTGTTTTCAACAAGTAATTTGTGGTTTATATATTTTGCATGCTATAGAATGTTGCCAACCCCCTCGTAGTCCTTTGATAAATTTGAATATATTCAAAATATGAAAGGTACATATTAAGTGAATGTACATTTATAAATACACTTAGTTCTATCTTTAGTGTTTCCTAAGACTTTCAGGCTGTTGATTTGTATAGGCTGGAGAGAAATAGAGGGAAACATAAATTTTAATAAATAGTAAAAGACAAGAAACAAGGCGGTTTGCACACTTAACTTAGACTTTTATCAAAATACTATTGCCATTGACAGCAAATAAAAAAATATTGCTAACCATTTAAAGACGTTAGGTTCCCAACCAATATCTGCTACCTCCCTAAACCAAACCCTGTCTTAGAAGAGTGTTCTCTGCTAAGGGACCAACATCCATGTTAAGAATGATTTCAATGCACATATAACATGGCATATAAAATCTTCAAAAGAATTCCGAACATAATATTAAAACAACATTGGAAAGTTATAAAAACTTGTTGTTACTGTATCGTGTAGTACTGCTGCAGTCTAGCCAGTCTGCGAATTAGTCTATAAGCCCGAAGCCCGAGTCGAGTAAACGGCCGGTCGGTCGATTAGAATTGTATAGAATATAGCCCGACCGGTCGATTTAAAATTTGGAGTAAAATGCTGCTAAACAAAGGAACAAACCAAAACAAATACTCATTGTGGAGTTATTTGTTCGTAAAAAACACAACCAAAATTAAAATTAGTGCAAGTCAACGCATTTTTATTAAGAAATGTATGAATTATAACCACAACAAAAAATAGTCCTATAAATAAGACATCGCATACGCGATGTCTTATACCCATTCCTCAAAAAGCTCTTTAGCGACTTTTCGCACGTTTGACAATGATGACAATTTTTAAATATATCCAATAAAAACGGTTGTTTTTATATAAATGTTTTATCTCGGAGTAGGCATATGAAAAACAAACACAACTCACTTCGAGTAGTTAAAATCAATCCATAAACAAAATTCCAGTCATTTCACAAACACTCCATTTTCTTCATTCGCGATGGCATCAGAGGTGATCGAAAGTGAGGCGTATTTTTAGACGAATATCATGACGCCCTGAGCAATGTTCTAGTCGCGTTGTCACTTTACATAAGTTTCGTTATTGTGTTGACTGACACTGGTTTTTCGTTCAATAATTCTACCGGGTTGCAGTAAATGTTAAAATGTCGGACATGCTAGTGTAAACAGAAAGTAGAATTGTATTTTCGATTATATTTAACAATAAAAGGTAGTTATTGATAAATGTAAGTGTGTTTTCGATAAACAATGTCTTACTTTCAACACCTAATGGGGGTTTAGGTAAAACTTTTGTCTTTTTACATTTATGGGAAATGCTAAAGCGAGCATTATAGGAGAAGTATTGGACGTAAGGCTTGTCCTAACGTCCTATGGCATTGGACTAAAGAAAAATGGTGGGCAATTAAAATTGCAGTCGGGCTATAAAAAAAAATATATTTGAAAAGCCCGAAGGGCTATAGTCGAAAAATAATTAACGCGCAGACTGAGTCTAGCTGTTCTGTAATTTCTACTTCTGTATTATTATGTCGGTCTGTGATCTTTAATGTTCTTCTAGCTGTAGTATCTTCTGTATCTATTATCTGGTAATTACTGTAATTGCGTCTTAGTAATTGAGGTTTCAGTTCTTAAGATGGATATTCGGTATTAAAAGAACCGCAGAGCGGGCAGCAGATAATAAAACAAGGTAATTGAAGTTTACATAATTTATTGAAGTCTAAATCGTAATTATTTTGTAGAAACATGGATAAAGACCATTTCTGATACATTCCAATAATTTGTGTCGGAATTTTATCAACGGGTGGCATTTGAACACCAAAATCATGCAGAAAAGTTAACAGTTGAATTTTGACTGCATACGAATTTTGACAGAAATTTAAACAAACTATCGTTTTTCTAATGTAGACTTGTGATTCTAATAATTAATGTAAGTTGTTATCAGATTCTGTCTTTAATTTCAGGAAAGTAATGCGAATCGTGCAGTCTGGAAAGTTGCTAGCAGTGGGCAGTCCCGAAATGCGACAATTCGGCCCTTATATACTCGGACTCAAGCTCGCAAAACCATTGGGACTCCCAACAATTCAATGTGCATGCCCATCAAAATCTGCGATGCCCAACTAAGTCGTTGGATATGACGTCAACGCCCGAAAAGAGTAAAATTGGCACACAGCCAATGTTAACAAACAAAATAGCGTTGTCGAAAATCTACAACTTTGGCAATACGTAGTTTAAATATACTTTATGCCAAGATTAAAGGAATGAGGCCTGAATTTTACTGCAGACAAGTAAATTTACATGAGGACTATGTATCACTACACTCTCCAACTGATTTTGAAAAGAAAATACATCAACAAATGCACAAAAATTCAAGACTTCAAGTGATTCTAAGATGACGAGGACATTACAGCCAGTAAAGTCCTTTACAATGACTGATTAATTGAGAGCTTAAAGTGCTGCTGTGCAGTGTAAATCCTATCAATATGTAACTATGTTTCACAATAAAATGTAGCTTTACAAAACACAAATTGTGTTGTGACATTTCAAATAAACTTCACAAATAAATTCTAACTCTTACATCAGAAGTATCATCGTCTAAGTAGAGCCTAAACAGGGCTAATGTAATAGATATTACAAAGGTGTAGCTGGTTCTATATTAGTTTTATCCAAGACAGCATCTAACATGATATAAAATGCTTCTAGACTGCTGCCAGGTAAGTATGATTTAGTAATATTTACAACAATATGCTGGGCCGTATCAGTACAATGTTATTGTGGTAGTGTTTATGTACATTTCGTTTTATGATGCGTTTGTTATGAATCTACCTATGTTTCCGTTTTTCATAAACTTTCAGGTTCATGAATCATGAAAGAATAATACAATGTTCTTTTTGTTATTTCTTTCTTTTAATCAGACTTTGCCTTTATACAATATATGGACACAATTTCATTAAGGAAAAAATATAAGTTCTCAAGACATTGCAGTTTAATTGTTTATTTCGTCCGTGTTTTGACGTCATGTGTATCTGTCATTGAGGCCTAAATTAAAATTAAAGTTTGTTTGCCCTTTACCGACCGACCCGAAAATATCCCGCCGACTCGAAACATTTTATTGGAAAAAAGTATTTATGCTTTTATCGGTCACAACCGTTAATCGTATTACTTTTTATAGTATATCTACCGAGAAAATTACAGAAAAGTTGAAAAATCAATGCTTTTTTATATTTTTAGACATATATTGTGTTTACTAGTCAGTCTTGTCTTGGATTTATAAACTATATTTGAGATTGACCTTTATGTCAGATCTTGAAATGGTTTGTTTACTAGTCAGTCTTGCCTTGGATTTATAAAATGTATCAGAGATCGACCTTTTGTCGGATCTTTTAATTACGAATCAAGTAGAAGTAAACTTCTAGGTTTGGATCTCTTTCGGTGATAAATAGTAGTCTTAAAGATGCTAGGTCTGTATCTTTATATCCTTATAATCGGTCATAAATTTTGCAATATGTTAAGTATACTAAATAAATAAACATTGCAAAAAGAAGTGCAAAAGTATGTGTCAAATAACGTGTTTTAGACAAAAAAATAAAAACACAAAAACAACAAAACAAAAAGTCAAACATAAAAACCCTTGCCGGAGCCGGGAATTGAACCCGGGACATCTCGCACGTAACGCTGCACCACCGAGTCAACTGAGATTATCGATTGTAGACAAGCTATTTAACTGCTTCGACGCAATGGGTCGAAAGGTAAATAATCAAAGCCGAATTTGCGGGCCAGCCATTTTCAACAAAGTTATTTTTTGTAATATTTTACATGCATGGATAACTATACTTGGCAGTTTCTCATATTTACGGGAGTATGATTCACTGCTTAAATATGGTTAAAATGTAAGATGTAAACAATTCTGACCTAAAAGATACAGGCATAGCATCTTTAAGCACTTAACACTCTTTTTCCATTTTCTGTCCCCTTTTCCAAGTACAAGTTAAAATATTAATGTTGGCTTCTAGAAGATGTAAGATAAACTTCTCACTTTATTTCACAAAGTGGAAACATTTCGTTTCCATGGCTGCACCTGATGTTATTCCATCGAAAGCCATCGTTGTATTGAAGATACACACAGTCTTCTGCTCCGCCGTTTGGTTGATTGGTACCCCAGTCTTCAAAAGATAAAGCACTACAAAGGCATTAAAAATAAAATTATTGATATCGTGTATACCATGCAAAACTGTGTTGTAAATTTTGAAGTTAAGGTATGACCTTCCTAATGGACTATGAAGGATACACATTTGTATTTTTTATCAAAAGAATAAACAAGTTTTTTTCATTAAAATGTGATATATATTACATCAATAGTTTGTCCAGAAAAGGAAAGGTTAGAAAGTAGGACGTAAACAAAATGTTGAACCAAAATTTATTTGCCTTTTTTGGACAAAATATTGGTGTGTTACCTACGAAACTCTTAAGATGACCTCCGTTGATGCATGAAGTTAAATACGACTAAGTGTAAAAGGTGTGCTCTCAGTATAATTTATTTAGAGTTCTGCTGGCCCGCGTATACATTATTGTTTTGGCTAATTAATGACTAATTACAAATAGTTGTTATGTTTAATTACTAAAGAATGATACTTTTGATGTAACATAACAATATTTCACTTAATTTGTTTCAATACGATAGCTAGTTTTTGACATGATAAATGACTATTTTGGGCTGCTTTTGGCTATTCCGCCTTGCCCCTCCCCCTTAAACTAGCATTAAATGATGCTAACTTTTAACGAATAGCAAATACATGTTTCTTTATCATTGTTTAGTATAATTAATTTAACAAGATTGCCTGTTTATCTTAAATAATTATGATTGAGTATAAATGGCTTATTTGTTATTGATGAAGATGGCGTTTCTTCGTGGGAATTCATAGAACAGTAATTAAGTGGATTAACAGCAAAAAGTATCTTAAACTTTAACAAAATGTTATTTTGAACGATATTCTTTGCATACAAAAGTAACAAAACGTGATTCGCTGACTCTATTCACAATTATGTGTTGTTCTTTTATATATAATTATAATGTTAATACCTAAAACGATTGATTTATATCAATATATATTAATGTATATAGTATGTTAAACAGTTAATATGTCTAATAAAGAATTTATATATAATATACAGTACGTTAAAGCAACGATGAAATCTATTTATCAAATAATTTGTTTCGCATACATGCGTTGCTTTTAAATTTATTTTAACTAACATACAGATTCATCATACAGGTACATAAGCAAGCATCATACAATCTATACACCGTTGTCTGTGGTCATAGAGATTCATTTCATTCATATTTCCAATCATACATCATAGAAAAGTATTATAACATGTAGCTACCATTTGTTTAAAGGTCTGGTTTAATATTATTTTAAACTATCTAGCATAGTTCCTACCATGTACATAGTTGTAGATTGATGATAAGCTGTTAACATGATTGCACACTTCAACATTAAACCTGCGATATAAACATAATTTATTATTAAGAAGTTACAATTATTTTCCAGACGTAAGCCTTAGTTTATAGACATACTAAATTATAAGCATTTTCAAGAAGTTCCTTAGGTCTAGATTTTCATTTTGATCAGCAAATAATAAATGCCAATAGTTTACCTTTGTTCCGCATTGAGAATTGAACATTGTCAAATATAGTAAAATAACTAAATAATGCAAGAAGTGTTTATTATCCACAGTTTTGCCATAAGATCGTGGTGTATTTCTTTTATACCTATGATAAGCAATCTATGGTTCGTATATATGTGTTTGTACATCTAGGATTCAAGCATGATATATAATATATAACTGTATGATGTTCTTTAATGCTGCAATAGTATAAGCTTTGAGCAAAACATTTCTGCTATAAGAAATCGATTCAACTAAGTTGTTTTGTAAGACATCCATACAGATAAGACTTAATATAAAATAGTGTAAAGAGCTTCTGTGTGTTTGACAACAGACTCAGAATACCTTTAAATATGGTAAGCTATGTTGAACCACCATTTAATTTTCGATCATATCATGTTATAAAATATAGGCTGACAATTATGCATATTAAGTGTAGTAAACATGTTAAAATTAGTTTTAATTATAGGAGATTTATTTTTATATTTGATGATCCTATGTAAAATTTCATGTTCAATTATATAAAAAGTGCCAACATTCCCACACTTATAGATACATAACAATCAATCAAATTGGGGTAAACGAATCTACATTTATATATAGAAATTAGTATTGTATGTATAATATTTATTAGCCCAATTAACCTCATGCTGTTGGTATGTTGATACAAGTTTTAACATCTGTTTGCTTGTTCGATGCTTTGTTTTGCATTGACCTTGTATTAAATGTCATTTAGCTATAAATGTGTACCAATGGATAGTTCTAGGTAATAAACTCTTACACTAAGTTTCATTTAAAGTTGAGTTATGTACACAGCCTTCTTGTATTAAACACATAATATGTTGTTCATATTTTAGACGAAATTCTACTGACACTACCTTCTATTAAGTCAAACATCAATAATTTGTCCAAAAAGGAAATACATATTGGTTAAAACTATTATTAACGTCCTACTTTCTGACCATTTTTTGGACAAGCTATTCATGTTTCACTTATGTTACCTCCGTTGGTGTATGGAGTTAACATTGCGTGCGAAAGGTATGTTCCTATCAGATTTTGAGTTCTGCTGGCTCGCGTGAAATCCATTGTTTTGGCTAATTAGTGGTTAATTAATAAAAAATAATTATTATGTTTTATTTGTTAAGAATGGTACTTTTGAGGTAACATAACAATGTTTTACTTATTACATTTCATTAGCATTGCTAGTTGTTGAACAAGACAAATTGACTATTTTGGACTGCCTTGGGCATTTAGCTTCTCCTTCTTAACCCCAGCGGCCCCATTATCGAACTTGACTTTTACATTGCTCGAATCGGTGATGCCGTTCACGCCCAGAAACCGTTTTTTCTAAATTTGGTCATGGTCACCGTGACATCATATATTCCAACTTGACCTGAATCTTAAAGTGTAACACCTGTGTACCAAAATGTGTTTGAATTGATGAAGAAGTTCATAAGTGGTTTTTTTTTTAGAAAACCGTTTTTCTGTATGTGGTAATGTTAAAATATCGACCTTGACCTGTATCGTATGATGTAACACATGTGTATCAAACAAAGCTTACATCGGTGAAGCTGTTATGATTTATCGTTTGGAAACAAATTTGTCTATGTTTGGTTATGGCGACCTTGACTTTGACCCGACCAGCTCCATTTACGAAGTTGCCCGTTGTCTTATGATGCTACACCTTTAAAATTTAACTTATTTGAATTAGGGAAGCTTTTCATGAGTTATCGTCCTGAAACCGTTTCCCCAGTTTTGGTCATGGTGACCTTATCCATGATCCAACCAGCCTCATAATCAAACTTGACCTTTTTCTTATGATGGTATACCCGTGAAACCAAACTGTTTGAATCGGTGGAGCGGTTTATAACTTATGGAACAGAAGCCATCTTTCTTTATTTGGTCATGGTGACCTTGACATAACCAGCTAAACTATCGACCTGAATCTGTATATTATCATGTAACACCTATGTACCAAACATTGTTTGAATCGGTGAAGCCGTTTATGAGTTATCGTTCGGAACTGTTTATCTAAATTTAGGCATGGTGATTTTGACCTTGCCCCCGTCAGCACCATTACTGAAATTGACCTGTACCTCATACTGTTACATATGTGTAACAACATTTGTTAGAATCAGTGAAGCCGTTCATGAGTTATTGTCAGGAATTTGACCCCACCAACCCCATACTTGACCTAAATCTTATGATGTTGCATATGGGTACCAACAATTGTTAAAGTGGGTAAAGCCGTTCATCAGTTATTGTCGGGAAACCACCACATCTTACAAACAGACCGACCGACGGACCAACAGGCTCACTCATATATACCAACCCGCACCCACCCCTCAAAAACTTCGTTTGTGGGGATATATTCAGAAATATTTGACATGGGTAAGACCTTTTTTATCCTACCATCAGTGCTGCATTAGCTGTATAAACTACCCATCGAATAAACTTAGCTTTATTCGACGGGTGTTGAATAAATCTCGCACGCGTAATTCATTGGGTCAACGCCATGTTGCTGTTTCGTGCGTTATTTTCCGAG
>Ga0224511_10003386_pt1 | contig 11443 bp, 6 predicted proteins | sample SF_May12_sed_USG_2_FD_169988 | JGI IMG/M metagenome (GOLD analysis project Ga0224511, IMG submission 169988) | Sediment microbial communities from San Francisco Bay, California, United States - SF_May12_sed_USGS_8_1 | ecosystem: Environmental > Aquatic > Marine > Sediment | place: USA...
TAGTTAAGGCAATCCAGCTATCAAATAGGCAAAAATGAGTATGTCATGTGATTGTTATGATTATAAAAAAGACATGTTCATCAAATGAAAGTTATATGAAAGCTGTTTGGCATACACAACCCACCCTTCTTACCAATCTGAATTAGATCAAATTGGGTTGCGGAAACAAACAACTTATTATTTTGGACCTAAATTTATCAAGGTCTCTGATATCAAGCTATCAGCTGCAGTCCTGTCTAAGTTTCAAAGCATATCAATAAGATATTAACAAACAAAAATACATGCTCAGATATTGATGTGTCTATTCAATTGAATTGAATGTTTAAATATAAAATAATTATAAGGATCTATGGCGACAATCATTAGGAGAACTATAATGATCGCGGCAATCATTAGCGATCTCTTCAGAGCGCTGGGTGTCACTCGGCAATTACTGGAGGCGTTAACCAAATAGGCTGATATCCTGAGTAATAATTAACAACATTGTCAGTTTACAGAGTTTGATATTGTTCATGTTTCGTTCGGACAATGATCGCGTATATACGGATAGTGGCATTTTTTGCCCTAGGTATGTACGAGTAATAATTAACGAATATGTGTAATTAAGAAATACAATTTAGTATGCCTTTGCAACAATTTATTATAAGGTTTTGTGGTTTGCAATTAATCAAATGATAAATAATATTTTATTTAGAACGCTGTCCATTATGTCGACATAATCTAGTACATGCACTTATGATAATGTAAACTGATAACCATTTGTACGCACAATTTGTACAAACAAAGCATTTTTTGTGTTACAGTTCTTTTGATACCATGGAGCCATGCCGCAACCACGTCAACGACGACTTCCGCGACTACGTCATCAAGTAGTATGACACTTTTTGTGTTTACCCTTTCATTGTTATTTGACTTATTGCCCGCATTTCTATATTTAAAAATGATTTTGATATATCAACCGATTTTCCATGTCGCAAACGTTGGCGTTGTCATAACAGAGCACGTGCTAATAAAATATAACTGTTTAGCATGGACACTTGGTTTATCCTAATCAGAAATGCTTTTTCATTAATCTTGTACGTATGAATTTGGTGAAAATAACTGTAAATATTCCTCTTCCAAAAGTGCAAATAGAAATTAAAGAGACCTGCAACAGCTGATTGAAAAACAATGCCCCATAATAGACATTATAAATTGGAGAGAGGTTGCAGTCATGCAAACACGGTCCAGTGTAAAGGCACCATTGGCCAAACGGCCCTAAAATAGAAGCAAACAATTGGCACAACAGAACACTTGCAGAACAAGTTAGACGTGACAACTATTTAACATTCAATGTTTGGGAGTTTGCTTAGCGTTTGTTTTTGTTTTTTTAATTATCCAACAATTGTTAATATGACTTGCTATACTTAAAAAATATAAACATATTATAATTGACGTTTCGACAACCCGTTTGTCGGATGTGTTTAAATGCGGGCAATTACCTTATGACACAACTTACAACGGCATTCTGGTCAACCAGAACCACGCATCTCTTGTGGGTCGCTGACTACGCGCACATGTAACGTTTGACGTAACATGTTTTCCGGTGCCCGGACGGTCACCTGTTTAAGTCGTACGTCTTAAATTTTAAACACAAATCGTCTTGTGTCCGTCCGATGTATACACCATTCCCGGGTTGTCATTTTACCCTCAATGACCCTACACAACTCCTTATGGGCGCCGTGTAATTTTTAGTAGTACCTAAACTAATCATACGATGTCTACATGTAATATATTGACCAACATTCGTAGGATTCTTCCTGCCGCCACCAGGCGCCGTACTTGCGCTCGTAGAATCGTACAAGTTTGGGTGAAAAAGACGCCGTACGGTGCCTGTAGATGATTTGTGAACATAGCATAAGTATGCACTTGTTGTTATCTTTGAGAATTATATGCATTTTTATAAACGTCAGCAATGGAGGGTAAATGTATTGTCCTTTGTTTTCGCCTTTTTCTTATTCAGATTGCGTATGCTAAAGATCTATTCCAGGCAAGCTGTTATTATCATCGTATTTTACACATCAAACATAATAAAAATCAGGACCAATGATAGTAGGTTCTATTGTACTTTATGCATTCAGTAGTTCCACATACTTCAGAATGTGATAAGTGTTGTTTAGGTTTAAATGCTGACAATATTAGTTTTTTTAATGTTTGAAAACTTTTTCATTTTCTACACCTTGAAAATGACGAATTGAGCAGAATGTGTTTCAGTGTTTTTGTTACCGAATCGACTCTTTCTTGCGCTGTTACAACAAAAATACATTTTATTCATTGGCTCTAAGATAATACATGTGTTTTGGTTTAACATGAAGGGGCTTTCAGATCTTTTCTCAATGTTTTCCAAAAGTCCGTTTTTATATTTTATACTTAGAAATAAGACAAACAATCCCAACCAGTCTGCTTTTTTCTGGTGATCACCCGAAACATACACACATGTTTGTGTTAGGTATTGTATACAATGTATGTGAGAGCGTGGACACGTTAAACAGAGAACGCAAATTGATGACATGTATAAACTGTTTGGAAAAAAACAGTATTTCTGATATTATGTTTGGGAATTTTGTCTGCTTTAACTATTAACATTTTTTTTTATTATAAACAATTTGAATATGTTTAGACTTCATTTTAGATATTTCTACTCTATAATTGAAATAGAATTGTGTGGTTTTAAAGGTGTATATATTTCAGTGCATGACCTTACATATTATGAAAGGGCCATTTATTTGGCAAAATCCAACAAAACTATTCCATTTTTATGCATTGGTATTTGTAAGATGTATACATACAGGCCAAAAAAAACTATTTTTTATTGTAAATGCCAAACATATAAAAAAAGTGCAAAATATCAAAGAAACACAGTCTTTAAAAACAAACAAACACAAAAGACCAGTGACCATAGTTTTATTTTCATGTGTGTTAACAACTATTGCATACATATACGTTGAGTTTATAAAAACGCCTATAGCCCTGAAATGTGAGAGAGTATGTTTATTTTATAAGCGCTAGTTTTTTTGCTGTCATTAATACCCGCAAAGAAACCAAGTCTTGCAAATGATATGGGATATTAATGGATAATAGGTGCATTTTGTGACCTGAGGTGGGGCATGCTGTGGTTACACCCACTCAATTAACCCCTGTTGCAATTTATTTCAAATAACATGCTGAGAAGAATTATTCCTTATAACTATGTAAACAACTTATTCCGCCTCAAATAAGTGTCAAAATTGGATTAATATCTCCGATAACTGTTTAATTTCTAAGAAAAACAAGATTAATTATTTTCTGTAACGGCGATGTTGATTTTATATTGAAATAAGAAAAAGAAAAGACACTTGACAAAGACGTCCACCTATACTCAAACATGTCAGTTGCATGAAATCCATCGTGACATCTTTTTTATTATCATCATTAAGTAAAAGCCTACGGCCTTTATTTTGGTAACACGTGCAAATTAAACATTTCGCAATAGTGTTATATCAATAGTTTGATTTATTTTAATTTTCGTTTTGTTTTCAATTTATTTATGTGAATATCAAAGACGGTTTTTATTACAAAATCGAGTATACATTTTTATACCTTTAGTTTTCGTAAACATATTTATCTGGGTTAGGATTTTTATTTTGAAGCTGCATTTTCGACGTTTAAGTTCGTCTTTATTCCCGGTAAATACCCTCTCTCACTCAATGCGCTAGACAATCCACTTACAATATCTAAAAAGCATTAAGTACGGTAATTGTCGAAGCAATTTTTTTAATTAGGGAATATAATTTGATTCCTTCAACGCATTTCAAAAGACAACCGATGAAAGAACAAGCGTTTTCGGTAATGAACGCATTCTGTCAACTACGGTCGATGTTCGGTTATTCGTATTTCCTCCCCAAATTAATTTGCTATTACTCGATACATGAGGCCAATTAATTGATAGCTTTTGACTCAGTTAAAGTACAGTCTAATAAAAAAGCGTTTGCCTTAAAAATAAAGTGTTTTGCCTCAACTAAAAGGGTCGAAAACGGTTTGCTATTTCTAATGGAATGCGTCGCACACTGACGTCATTTAACTTCTACCGCAAGCAAACATGATGCAGCTTTTTTGAAAGATTTTTAAGACTTTATCCGATGTTTCATCAGTTCAATTTAAGAGAACAAAATTTTTAATGGTGGAATGTCGATTCTATTGGATATGGCACGTACGTGGAACTAAATTGTTCAAATACAGTCCAAACATACTTGAAGCGTAGGATAACATAATTTTATGGATTTTCACTTCATATTTAAAGTTCAAATCATTACATAGGTTGCTATAGTTACATCTATGAATTTCTTACCCTAACATCTTACATGTAGTTAACGTAATACTATTTGCTAAGCATACATAATTCAGTTCTTTCTAAGTATTAAACCATTCATTTTTTATATATCTGATTTGAAGGAGTTATATGGTTTAATAAACATTGACGTAAATAAATTACAGCCGAATACAATATGAGTAACACATTTGCTAAGTTAATTTACTTATTGTGTATTAAAGACATTTAGGTTTAAACATATGATATCGTATATTGGATCAATATCGTTTAATAAACATTTGGCGCAAATGAAAAATATCTATGTCTGTGTGTATTTTCTATGTGAATGTTAATGCCGTCCAAATCTTAATAAAAAGCGTAGGGTTATCGCGGTTACACATTTATGGTTATAATTTACTCTACTTTAAAATGGTGTGTTATGTTTATATTGCCTTTTTTCAAAAGCTATTATATTGTGAATGTTTAACGTTCGCGGTTTAAATCAAACATTTGGCCCTTGTATTCGCACTCACTAATTTAAATGTTGCTCAAGTAACGGCCACCGTAAACATACATTTAACTGAAATCAGACACGAATTAATTAGCTAAATAAATTGTATTGAGGTTTTTATTGCTTTCAGTTCCTCCATGTAGTCCCCTGACTGCGGGGTCTAACATGACGCTCTCATCGACAACAGCCCTTGTTTCTGACCCTCCGGTTATGGTAACCTGCCTGGTCGGGTTTGTCCTCGACACTAACCAGACAACCAAACTCATCCAGTGTGAGCTAGTGAGTGGATCCGCGGTATGGAACGATACGGTGGGGACCTGCATTCGTAAGTTTACATCCGATTCATTTGTGTTTGTTTCCTTGATATGTCCACATTCATGATTGAACAAGGACAGTAGGGGAGCTTGTAAGTTGTGTTTTAAAACTTGATTTACTCTATCTTGTCGTGTTCAAATGTTTTTTAAGAAAACCATGTATTGGTATTTTTGTAACATTTTGCGTTCTAACAATATTTATTTTAAGAGACTCCTGATTGTTCACAACGCACTTTCACCTACTCTTTCAGCCAAGCAATGTCCATCGATATTAACCGTTATCGGCTCGATGATGACCTCGGAAGACCCGGACAATGCCTACTACTATGGCGACACTGTGACAATGAATTGCGACCACGGGGCCGCGTTTTCTATTGACTACAGCAAAGATATGCCTGATCGGATTGCCAACACTAGTGTTATTTTATGCGATGATGATCTTATGTCTCTGGAAGGCGTGTGGACAAATATCACCAACTGCACGGGTATTTGTTATGCCTTTTAGTATCATTCTTTAACAATATGTATGTTTAATTTATTAATAAGATGTTTTAGAACTAAATTTAGGAGTATTGTGAATGTGACACCTATTACGATGGACGACGAGAATGTACAACATTTGAAATATGTAAATTGTGCATAGCTAAAAATGTGTTTATTCTTGCCAACACAAATGATCATAAATACAAAAATACACTATTTTAGGACTGCATGCACTATTCATTGGAATAATTATGTGTGCATATCTAACATTGACAAAGGTTAACGAATATGCATACATACACATACACTTTACATTTGTTTCTGACACTTTGATGCCCTTTTCTTTATCTTATTACACACATTCACACACGCAATAGACAAATACCTTCACAATTACTTGTGCATTCGAAGCCATTGTTTGCAACGAGAGTCCAATTGAAAAATCTACGACGAGATTCAGCGATGTGACTTCCTTCGTCGGTACGGTTATTGGGGTGGAATGTTTGACCGGCCACTTTCTGCAGCAGGACGTGTTTTCTCTACAAGCCACGTGCAATGGCAGCGCATACTGGGTTAGTGCAACGAACCTAGTGCTGGATAACATGGGTTCATGTCAACGTGAGTACTTTTGTTGTTACACCTGCTTGTCTGTGTTATGATATACCACAATACTGAATCGTAACAACTGCTGTGCTTGCAGATGGCAGCAAAATTAGTGTATGTTTGTTTGCCAATAGTAGCATCCACCATTATTTGGCTACCACTTTTAAATTTAGATGCATGTACATGTACGATGTATGCAAATAAATATCGATATAAGTATTCTTTGCACGCTTACCTGTTGAACAAAACACGTTATTGATTTTAAATGATTTTCATTTTTTCAACACTTCGTTTTACAACACCTAGATAACCGTCCGCGCAACAGTTTTTACCAATATATGAACATAAAAGAATGTTTTAGGCGACATAAAATACGTCGGATGTCTTTCTGCTGGAGACCTTATCGCATCATCATCATGGCCATCACCAAACGGCTTAACATGTAACCAACAATGCATGCTTGGGGGATACAGGTAATGTTTACTATGGTTAAAACAAAGAACATAATTATGTAATATTATGTATTGATAGATCAGTACAATTGGCACAAATGACATCTTTTTCGCCAAATACGAATTGGAATAACGGTACGCGTTGCAAACAGTTTACAAAGAACTGTCTCTGAAATTAATTCCCGTTTTCTTGTTTATATAATTATTAAAATTTAGTGGTGTTTGCTTTACGCCGTCTTCAAACTTTTATTTTATATGTTTGATGTAGTTTAACTATTTAAAATTAAACGCCCATGCAATAGCATGATTATTGTATAATACATCCTTTATCGTGTTTATCTGTATGAATATAGAAACGACATTACACAGGCGTACATTACACAGTTTGAAACATCATCTTATGACCACATAGTTATACTCTTATTGTTATTGAAGGTACGGTGGAATGCAGGGTCCCACTTGTATTTGCGGGGATGCTCTCGTTCATGGATTTCTCGTGCAACCGGACCTAAGTTGTAACGCAGATTGCTCGGGGTTTGTTTCTCCAACATTTATGGGAGAGAGGTACTGTGGCGGAGTCGGTGGCCAAGTTTCCATGTTCTCACTTCTCCGTAAGATATTCGTTTTGCATGATGTTTTTCATGTTATCATTGAATACTGTTAACATTGTAAGGGCCAACTAACGTTGACTCTTTTGATTGATACACGTGTGTGAAAATACCTATTGCACACTAGTTAGAACGTTAGGTTGTGATGTATAGAAATGATCATATCACTTAAAACCCCTGTTTTAGAGGGTTGTTATGAAAACCTTGACTTGACCGGTGTTCTTAATCTTACTGTGACTGGAGACAAGACAACATCTTGCAAAGAACGATGTCGCGGACGAGACCTCACCTACGCCGTCGTCGGATTTACTGGGTCGTGTTCTTGCACGAATGAGACAAACTTTGTTGGCCCGGGAACTATTGAACGCTTTATCTTTTCTTGCGGTTTTATTAACACAACATTCACCGTCTTCGACATGGGTTAGTGTCCTTAAATAATTGGACATTATAATTTTTACCTTTTCAGGTTATTGAAACAATTAAAGACAATAGCTCAACCTGTTTGTGCTGGTTTTTATTAGAGTCAAGATATATTCGTTTTATTGTTTGTTTGTCATCACTGAAAGGGTGGACGTTCCACAATCCAGCAGCGTGTATTCAAGACTTACTCCGCAAATGACTCACTGCTTGTTTTTGTTATGTTTAAGCAATATCTACTACCTTATTCAAGTCATGTTCGGAGTTGTTTTATTCCAAAATCAGGGATAGCGACGATTTTTATCTTACAAACCCGGACCGTAAAGACACTTGCAACTTTTATGGTAAGACAACTAAATGTTCATGTACAGAATATGGATCGTTTCCTATAGTTGTAATTCATTCACATCACGGCGGTTAGTTTTATGACACACGTTTCACGGACAAGTCCATTTCTCTGGTCAAATGTAATAGCAAAAAAATAATAAGCAAATAAACATATTTATAAATTATATATGTCGGCGGTCAAATTATATACCATAACAAGCAACTCGTAGCATGACGCTTTCTTTGGTTTGGGGTCTTGTACCGTATACATATTGACATCTTTTATGATCAAATGCTTAATATTGCACTATTTGTTTATTGTGCAATTGTAGAATTGTTTTATGAAAAACGTTGTTAGGTTCAACTGAATTCATTTGTAGTTGTTTAGGTAACGTACATACATACACTATACAATATTATATTCGATTTCAGATGGCACCGTTTGCGATCCGGGTTGGACTGGTTTTAGTGGCAACTGTTATTATTTTCATAATACTCTTGTAAATTGGACAGAAGGGCGAAACCTGTGTCGTTTCCTAGACTCTGAAATGACGTCGATAACATCGAATGAAGAAAATGAATTTCTAAAAGCAATGCGTGAAAGTAAGCATATGTATTGACCACTGTGCCTGTGGTTCAGTGAATTGTTAACCGTACGCTTATTTATGTACTTGCATGATATAATGTTTGGTTCTTGTTTACAGTCTTTTTGGACCTATGGGTCGATCCAGCTATCAGCTGGTGGATCGGGCTTGTGGATGACAGGGGCGAAGCATTGTATACCTTTGTCGATGGAAATGTTATGCCTTTCAACAACTTCTACTTTTTGCCTAACAATCCGAATTATTTGTGTATATACGAATATATCAGACCGCTGTATGGCCCAACATACATGTGGAAACAATGTCAATGTGACTCGGATTCAAAGAAGCACTTGATCTGCAAAAGGCCATCAGGTTACGTTAATATATTATTGACTTGTAGAAATGCATAACCAAGTTATAATCTAGCTTTTAATGTTCATTTTTTTTGAACAAAAGTAATATATACTCAAGCAAACATCAATAAATAAAAATAAGTGTAATTGTATCATTTTTTCTTAAGTTTGTTCCGTAAAACAATCTTATCTGTTTAAACAAATAGTTGTACCTACTGATTAATCCCTAAAATATGAAGGCTGCTGGATACCAATATTTTTTCAAATACGATAACGTTCTTTTTCACCGTTAATTACGGGAAGTATGACAATCTTCGTAATTTATATATTAGAATAGCGAAGTTGTCCAAATGTATTACAAACAAGAACTATATTTAAAAACATAGTCGGCCCTAAACTTTGTCAAATGTTTAAATTGATTTATAAGAAATGAAAACAAATGTAGACTCAAAGCTGTTCTCGAAACCGTAGCGTACTATTATAAGAATTTAAAAGTTCAGCGCGCTATCGCTATCGATATCGCCACCGCACTAGATGAAGATAGTGGCTCCCTGTATTCAACTTGAGCCTACCTAAATACTAAGTATCAATTGACCTATCGACAGTCCGTCCACCTGTCCTGGTCTTCATGATTTACGCATCGCTTGCCTGGATACCTATTATAATATGAAAACCATATCGCTCCATTATAATATTACTGACTAATTATCGGACTAGGTTATGGTGATACCGATTTGCATAGGCATGATTGACAAGTGAATACAATAAGTGGCCCGACAAAGCTGGTCCGTCAAGACGCCATTTTGGGCGGGTTGTCGATAGGTCAATTGTTACTTCACAGAGATCATCTGCTACGCACTTCCATTGGTACCCTGCATACTCAGATCAATTGATTTGTTCATGATTACCCACGAAATACACCAACAAACAGCATAAACTAGTAATAAAATAAATTCAATAAGTGTAAAACATAATAAATTATCTTTTAATTAAACTAACTGTGGTATACATTGTCGTCTGCAATCTAAAAAAAAACTAATGAAACTGAAATATATCATCCAAAACTATCGTTCCAGTCCGGGTTTACAGATATTTGGTGGACTGTGCAATTACTAGTCTACAAACCTAGTTTCAGCTTATCACAGAGTTTGTTCTAAAATGACTAGTTAACGCATTTTTTCTTTTAACGTTTTCTATTGGCTATACAGAACTTAAAGCAACTGACCTCCAGATGCTGAAGAAATAGAAATATATATAATCTATTGCGTTACTAACGCAATAGCCGTTATGTATAGTAGGAATATCCCGATGGCAGAAAAGCGAAGTGTTTGTTTTCAAAGGAAAAGAGTGATAATTAACCGGCGTTATTTTGATTTATAACAACTTTTGTGTGTTTTGAAGATATATTTTGAAATACTTGTATAACTAATGATTTTCTAGTATATTCTGGAGGTCAGCTGCTTTAACCTTATGGGTCAAAAGCGAGCCTAAATAGTTGCGCCGAAAATAAGTAAACAAAATACAGGCAGTGGTTCGAACATAGTAAAAGGAACCCTGCACAATTTTTGGTTTCTGTTGAGCCCGCTTTCAGTGAGTTCGACATAGCCGCCGTATTTGTTTTGATTCTGTGCGCGTGCCTCCGTTGGTTTGAATTTGGATTGTCTGAGCCGTAACATAAACATTAATTGACACATTTTCAAATTACTTCGTAAAAATGTTAATATTGATAAGACGGAGTGTCTGTCGCAAAAATCACTTTCAAATTTGTATCTTTACAAGAGTGGTCAAATTTAGAGGTTAAATTTGCCTAAAATGTTTGTTTGACCGGACTCATATATTGCTATGAATGAATATATTTAAAACAAATTGGCACATATTGTAACATTGATAGAGTGGCAAGCTGCAGACTCACAATGATACCTTACAAATATAGACTAAGCGTTAGCACAGCGCATTTGATGACGGCAGCCCGTTAGTCGAGATCCGCTTGTTGTTTTTTCTCGTAAAAGTATTCCGAATCGCATATTGTTTTATTACCAAATGACTTGTTTCTACATGTAATGATATTTACATAAAAGCAGGCACCTTATAACTTTGTATACTATTATTTTTCAGGCATTAAATGACCGCATTTTTGTATCATTTAAATTATAATACGGTACAAATGAATTAGATATATTCATTACCCTGTTCTACAAAATTGTATTCCTCTTATATGTTAAAACGTTTTGAATAGTTAAAATGTACGTATGGTACTCTGATATCATTTAACATTATTGTAATGATACATGCACTGTTTGTAACAGGAAATACTCCTTCATGCGTGACGTTTACTAACTTGACTGAGTCCGTTGCGATGGTAACTGATACTGTGATGACAAGAACTGTGTGTGTCCAGTTTTGCAAGGGTCAGGATATCACATACGCCTCTGTACGGTACGACGTTTGCTTCTGTTATAATGAT
>Ga0224511_10003387_pt1 | contig 11442 bp, 8 predicted proteins | sample SF_May12_sed_USG_2_FD_169988 | JGI IMG/M metagenome (GOLD analysis project Ga0224511, IMG submission 169988) | Sediment microbial communities from San Francisco Bay, California, United States - SF_May12_sed_USGS_8_1 | ecosystem: Environmental > Aquatic > Marine > Sediment | place: USA...
GTTGTATTCTGAAAAAAAAAACATCGACTAAAATTACCTGTATTTCGTTCTACATAAAACGGTGTTCATTTATTAAAGCAGTATAAAACATTGCAGTTCCATGAACTACTTTTTGGTTCCATTTAATTACAGCAAACTCTGGACTACCTGTATATCGCCGTAGCAAAAACATCTAAAAGCGTGAATGTGCCACGAAATGTGTCTTGAAACTTAGTGTAAATAATTAATTCTCACCCTTATCACACGAAATCTCGGAGGGTTAAAGGCAATTAATCTGGGCAGGTAATAGATTTTAACAGAAAAACGTGATCATAAACTTCACTAGGCCGGACAATCGTACCCAGGGGATCGTTTACTTTGTTCTACCTATCGTGAAGCGGATGATATTAGGCATTGCTATAATATACTGGTTTCCCGTCACTCTCTTCAATGAACAGAACCGGCGGATCGGATATTGTTTTTTTCTGTAAAGTATATTTTAATATTCAAAGAAAAGATTCATTTGTGAGCCTTTAAAATGGTCTTTTTGCAAGGTGTTCTAAATAAGGTAATAAGATAATAGTTAAAATAAGGAAAAGGGTGGGAGTTTTCAGCTCATTACGGTGTGTAGCCCGGTGTGATTCCATTTGGTTGATTTAATGTTGGTCTGTCCGTCACCTGCAATAAGCATTTTTACGCAAGCCTTAAAAGTATTAATAGTACTCGATTTAATGAACAACCTTCCGGTAAAGGACTTTCGATTGATGCGAACGAACGGTATAAGTTCAAGGAACTTTATATACAGTTACCTGGCGTGAGAGAAGGCATTCTACTAGGCTTTTAAGTACATATGTTCACGACATTTTAAATACCTAACATCATTACAATTTCACATTGAAACTTATGCAGTTAAAGTTGGAATAAATAAGGTTGTGTCAGGAGATTTGCTTGTAGCCTTGATTTTTATGAAACCATCTTATACATGTACTATTAAGTAAAATTACATGTGGTATTGCAAATGTTTCAGAAGACGGCGGGCACATCCTTGAGACAGTCTTGACATCCTGAGTTGGGTTGGTACAGATTAGAACCATCACGTCCGTGGAACAACGGATCGCTACAATCGATCTTGGACCTGTTATGCCATATATTACGTCAAAGCAAACGATAACTCCATTTCTTTTTAACTCAATAGAATACACGAGAAACCAGCTATAACACATGGCCATATGGCGCTGACTGTTTGGTTCTAGTGCTGCACTGTGATTCACGCCATCGAGAGTTGGACATGGTGCAGATGCTTACAGAGCCATGCCCCCTGGAATTCTAACATCTGACTTTGCTGGGGCGTCCATCGATCGTCAAAACACCATGGAAGACTCCATGCTCCCACCGATTTCCGGCAAAAGTGCGATGTCGCTTGGCAGCGAAACGGACCCAAGTGAGTTTTGTAACACCGCTAACGTCGACCGTAAAGGTATAACAACACGCGGCAGCATGCCGTTGTCCCTCTCCAGCAGTCCAGTGAAATTCCCAACCATTGACCGCGCTAGTTCTACGAGCATTGCTAGTCTGCCTGGGTCCCGTGCCGCGCGTCAAAGGACGCTAACTCGAGAATTCCGCACCTCCTACTGCCGCTCGCCAAGTTGCCCGTCCATTTTAGACATGAACCGGAATAACGTGGATATTGACCTGTTTGATAAAAGACAATCGCATACGGATGCTGACAGTTCAGACGTCGGGTCAACCGAGCCCGACGATTCTCCGTCAAAGTTGCCCAGCATATTTTCATCGAGGAACTATGCTGACCGGTACGACCGGGGAGAAAGTCCGCGAAGAGACAAGAAGAAGGAGAAATTGAGTTCCCTTTCTCTAAGAAAGGGAGAACCAACAGTGCACACATTCCAAAGACACAAACATTATGAAACAAAAACCCAGAGCAAGGAGCAAGATCAAAGGCAGTCGCAGGCGACGGCACTTTTGTTACCAATCCGCACAAACGCTCAACTGAGTAACAAAAACAAAAAGAAAAGACGAGCACGGAAAATGTCGGATTCCGAAAGCGATCCGCTGGAATACACAACGCCCCGGAATTTTCCTGATTCCGCCAGGGACTTTACGGACAGGTTAAAAACATTAAACAAAAATGGTGATCCGGATGAAGCGTTAAACGCTATAGCGCGTGAGAATGATTTGTATGATGACGATTTAGATCGAACGCCTCGCGCCGTTGAGATCAGTTCCTCGAGAAAAGTGAAACAGTGGATAAACAACAACCAGAAAGAAGGTCATGTCAAAGCATAATTGTCAATCACCATGACAGTGACATAGCGATAATTTAGTTTCCATGGTACTATGCATTAATTGCTTGCGTATTTCCCACTGCAGCACAGAATACAAGTGTTGTACTAGTATTTATAGTGAAGTACATGTACTGATTTGGGATGCAGTGTGTCAAATACAACTTAATTTCCATGGCAAACTGCTATTTTAATGCACCTTTTGCCATTGCAATGCAGTGTTCTTGTATGTCTGGTGTAACCGGAGGCATATTTCCATGGCAGGATGTTCTTATGAAGACTTTGCTACCATGGAAACATTTTCACACGTGTAAATGCGAGTCCGCCTAATGAGTGCTATATTTGGTTCGAGTGTAACATTTATTTTACCGAGTTTGTTTTTAACGAACCTAAGTCCAAACATAGAAATTCAAAATGAAACAGTAGTGTAATTCTAATGAAAATGGTTTAATGTTGCTGGACATAAAACAGCTTGTCACACCATTGGCAATGAACATGACCCAATCTTAGTGAAACTGCCGGCTGGGCCTAGTCATTTGCAGACTAAGTTTATGGGTGAAAGATTTTATGTGTTTGCCATTCGATGGCTCACACTTGAAAACAAGTACATGTATAGAAACCGCATAAAATGTAGTTTTCTTACTAAAATTAGCATGTGTGTCCATTTAATGTTTAATTAAAAAACAAACAATGTCACGTCATTTAGGTCAGCGTATTTTATAATACGTGCAATTCTTTTATTTTTGTTTTTAAACAAATAAAATGACCAAAAAATAATTCTATTAGCATTTGATTTTAACTTTTTGGAAATTTAGCCTATGTAGGTACACGTAAAGATGATGCCAGCATATTGGCTAATGTGGTGCTATAAAGATGATCGATATCAGATTTCCATATAGGCAATTAGATAAGACTATATCTAGTACAGTATGGCAAAGAGTATTGTATTTTCTTGTGCTGGTATATTAAGAACTGTTATGTATTTGTTTTATATATTTATAAATTATTTATGATCCCAATCTCCCAAGCGTCCACGTGGTCCAGCGGTGTGTAACACTTGATGTTGTTACACAATACACTAATGCCCTACATATCATTTAAAGTAATTGTTTGCTGAAAACACAAGTCCGTCACTTAGTTGAACTTTGGCAGTCCCGCCAAAAATATGTGTAATTGCCGGGATTAAAAGAGGGTTCAGTGAATTTCAAGTGTTCGGCTTAAAAACAATTGAATGCCACTTCTAGGTCAAATCTCTGTCACCTCTTTGTTTTAATAGTGCATGGCGTTTCATTTCAAAGGTCACATTCTTAATCAATTAATCAAAATCCAGTTTCACCTGCATTTAATTGGGTCATATAATACGTTTTTACTTACATACAAACAGTATTTCATTACCATAACAACAATGGATCTATAGAAGCAATAGTAGTATTACCGTTGTGTCTCCCTTAGTAGAATATAGATAAATGTATAACATTAAAAGTCGTTAATAAGTATGAGAAATATTCAGGGCAATAACAGTATTACCATAATTAAATTACACATTAATGCTCACCTTATGTTGTAGATCTATATTTAATAAATAATAATTCTATAAGATAAAATATGACTCTTGAGGTTTGATTACTGTTTTTACAAACATTTTCCTACGTTGTTACCTACTTTTCTACTTGTTTCCAACACAGTGAACACACTGTTGAAATATGAGCATTATATAAACCCTTACTTGGGTCATCTGAAAACGGCCATACATGTATGTATTGAGCATGTGTATTTACTGTGGTTTCGGATCACACTTCACTGAAACACAATACAAAATGTATAATGAACTCAATTTATGGTTTCTTCCTATTTAGGGTTATTACCCATTATGTAAAACAAGTGATTGACCTTAATCTGTCAGTATTTATACAGGAAAATTGGAACATTCTCAAAGGCTGAGATTTAATTATAGGATTAGTCGCACCACCGTCCTAACAAGGTAATGGAAAGTTCACGGTTTAACCCAAGGTGACTACTCAGACAGACTTTGCCTGCTACTTATTGGCACAGTTCAATATTGCAACTGTTTTATAAGATTTTGATACATTTACAATTTTGGAACCTGTCCATTTTGACTATTTTGATCTATACTACCATTTTTGGCACTGTATATAATGTACAATGTATGTTAACATTGTTTTGCATGATCATAACTGTATATTATTTTCGAACTTACATGTCCCGACAATCTCATTTGTGCAATCAAACTCCTTTGTTAAATCTTTATATTTCAAATGAACACTGATGTATAAACCATCATAATTATGTGTATATTCTGTTGTTTTCCATTCTCAGTCTACTTATGCATTTTAATCTGGTTTGTTTCAAGCAATTTTCTTGTACCATTGCAAGGGGGGCTACCTTTGTTTTGAGTGAAGTTATGATATATACAAGGTTAGCTCCCTTGTCACTTAACATTGCTTTACTCGAATAGCCAGTGTTGATATGAAATTTCCGTCCGTAAAAATACTATGTACATGTAATTGTTAAATGTTATTGTTGAACTCATCATTTCTGCAATACTTTGTTGAGTTGATCTATAGTTATTCTTAAAATAAATGCAAGACATTCCTTAAGTTGTGTTACTGTCAGAATGTCTAATTAGTGTTGATAGCACTGTGTGGAATATAGACCGTAAGTATGACGTGAGAGGAAAAAATTGGAGTCCATCTCTCCCTTAAGCAATCCTGGGCCTGCCCGGGTCACTACCCACGTTCTATCCTTTTGTACAATGTATAAAAAAACAGACAGATACACTGACACAGGAAAATATGGAATGACTGATTTCCTGGTTGCAGCTTATTGACTATGTCACCAAGACACATGCCATGTTAACCACATTCCTGCCTTACATGGCTATAGAACAGCCCAGACCGGACCGACACCATTGGTAAGAAGACGTCATAACTTTTAAGGCAAGTTTGTCTCCAAATGACCACAATAACATTTTGTGGCTAATTTTTTCAAAATCCTTAATGATAGGAGCAAGGTAATTTACATGTATACGTACATTGTATAGATCTAAACTCACATGTCGTCTTAAAATGATTATACAAATTCGTATATGAAAATGATAATTTTAGTCATAAATATTTTTCTAAATACATATGTATGCACGTTTTAATGCACAGCAAGTCAGATGCGTTATTTCCAAATAATTTTATACCAAATTAAGGCCTTTTTGCTAGCTTCAAATGGAATAAACTAAATACTTTTCAAGTTTATTGTGTCCCAAGGAATGGGCATAAAGAATGAAAAATAAATAATCCATAACAAGGAATAAAAAAAGCAAATTATTACATAACATACATCAAGCAATACCGATTATAAGCTTTGAGTAAATTAATTTAAACTTCAAGATGCAACAGTAAAGCTATAAAAGAGAAAAAGGCTTATAAAGTCAAAGAGCAATTAGGGTATTTAGAATGTTAAATAAATCACCATCTTCATGCTTTAAGGAAAAATATACGATATTTTATTACTTCCACAAAAAATTATCATTACAATATTATGGTGTTAAAAAATAATTTTATGCTGAAGTCCGAGTCTATAATTAGATCTATATTGTACATGCATGAAATAGATTGTACATGAAGGTATTTCTGACCCTACAGCCAAATATTGCTTCATATGTAAACACCTTGCTGATTATTCTTAATATGCTCTTCTGAAAGGTTCTATTACTTTTATTTCCACAATATGTTTAAATTGAGTTTTTTTTAATAAGTTTATTATTTTGCATAATATAATCGACACCATCATGCAACGTGGTTATCACACTTGCCTGCACCAAACCCTGACTAGCAGACCACATAAAGTGTTCAGTTAAGCACCAATAATAAAACCTCATAAACTTGTACTCGTCACTCTCAACTCAGCGGAACTGCGCGTATAAGGAACTCCAGTTTTAAGGAACTTATGGAGACCATGAAAATCTGTACCTTATAACTGGCGTTCCTTATAAGCGTATATTTAACTAGTTCCTTGATAAAGATTGTAGAATAAAAGTTAGTTCCTTATAACTGGAAGTTCCTTATAAGCGGACTTAACTGTACAAAGTAACAAAAATACAAGCCTCCAGTACTTTCATACATTAGTGTCATATTTATAATAATTTAATAATTTATTTTAACAACACATAGAACAATACATAAAAAGAAGGAATTGAAATTAAAATCACACAAACACCATTTTTTTCTGATTATATCATACATGTAATAAGAAAAAAGCGTTTTAGCCCAAACGTCCTGATGCAGAAATGTAACAGGCTCCAGGATATCATCTTGATACCGTTTAGATTAATAAAAGAGTATTCTGCAATGGATACTGCTGTGCTTTTGGACATGAAGGTTAAACACCAAAGAATAAGAAAAATGGGTTGGAATTTTAAGTATCTCAATTATGTACACATAATAAATATCCGTTTCAAAGCCTAATGCCCATTGGTCATCAGCTACTGTTTGTCGGAGAAGGCAATGACAGCCCAGCTTCCATTGGTCATCCATTCTGGATCCTGTGACCCAGTTTCCTGAGCTTGACCCTCCCGCAACCCTGTAACCAGGTCAGCCTTGAGTGTCCGAAGGGCCATAAGAGGTGCTGGGCCAAACCCTCGCAGGCTGTGAGCAAATGGTGTATGGGATGGCCAGTCAAGGTCACCTAGCAGTTTGCGATAGTTCAAGTCCCCTTTGAATATAAGAAGTTTAGACTGGCTTAGGTCGTCATACAGGTCAGGCGATCGTGACTTCATTTCACAATAAGGGAATGGCGAAGTCCAGAAGTCGTGCACGCGTAGCTTCCATGATCCATTCTCCAACCTCTCAGTCCATCGCTTCACAATAAAGTCAGTATAGATACTGTTGCAAGACATCAGATGCTGTATTGTATGATGGAAGTCAATGGGCGTTACATCGGACACGAACCAAGAGAACGCCTTGGCATGGAAGTGGATAGACGTTGCAAGGCCTGAGGTAAGGAGGAACTCGGCCAGGCACAGATCTGTGACCACCTCAAACCCAGCATTGTCCAGAATGATGTCCACTCGACCTGGTTCAGAGCTCCTGGAAAACAGGAACACACTTATACACCAAACATTAAAACAACTGATGATTATTTTTTTCAAAAGATACATTGTTCACCTTCACTAGGAACTTATGATGAATGATATAAGTATTTTTGTCAGTGACCCGAGGTATTGGAGATGGGTGCAATGTATTAATACAAGTTGTTCAAAAGATTTCAGTTGCACTTTCAACACCCCTTTCCTGACCGTGTGTCCTAGTTATTTAGTCATATACAACCATTTTAGCTACAAACGACCATGTCATAATTTGACCAAGTAGTTTAGGAGGAAGACATTTAAAAAAGATGTTGATAATGAATGAAACCAGATGCACGCCTTACAGAGGGTGATCAAGCACTTTGTACTCAGGTGTCTCAGGTGAGCTTAAATATTTACCACAACAAACTTGTTAAGATGTTTTCTAATGAGACTGACTTGAGTGTGTTCCAGGCAGCATCCAGGTTGTTGAGCAAAATGAATGGTTGCAGCGTTATGACCTGGTCTAGTGGACAGGAGGTTTGGGAATTCTCCAGGCCGGCAGAGATAGATAAATCACACTTGTTGCCCCACAGACACACCTAGCAAATGATCAACATCATGGATTTTATGTTGTTTACTAAAATTTGCACTAAAAAACGACAACATTTGACAGTCATGGTATTGTATGATTATTTCAACTATAATGGAATATGGAACAAGAAATTTATAGGAAAAATAAATTAAGACCATTTTATGTCTGTAGGCTGTCTGATAGCAATTACATAACAGTTTATTTAACTTTTATATCTTTAACATTTTAAATTCAATACAGAACAATTTTGTACTAATTTATTCTAAATAAGAATACAATGTATAGAAAAAAGAACCTTCATACAATCTAAGGAAAGACAACCTGGTCATACACCATAACACAACTTTACACCCACAAATGAATGCCAGAGGGGGCTATCAGCATATAATTAATATCATTCAACAGTCGCATTATGAGAATGTTACCTGCATAAATTCATCAAACAGCAGTCTGGTATTGATGGTGTTGCCATCCTGGGTAGCGTTCACAAGGGTCATGAGATACTTGAGCAGAATAAGGACGGCGGAGTGGGAATCTGCCAACGCCTTCTCTTTTTGGGCCCCAAATACGTCATACTGGCCTTTAAGACACACACTATTTGAACAGATTACAGGTTATTATTTTTATGCTTTTTGAATAAAATAATCTCTTTATTTATAAAATATAAGTCAAGATATTTACTTAAATCAAGTCCTATGTACCTAATATAACCTAAGCTATATAGCTTTTAGCCAATATTTAGCTTTTGGCTAAAATTAAATGCTTTTTTTTATTAACTTTTCTTATGCTTAAACCTTAATAAAATTCATTTACACTTGTAAGAAGGTGAAAAGACTTGCATCAATAAAAGAAAAGACAAAATAGTTTGTTTTTAGTGCCAGTTATCTTATGAGACCTTACATGTGGGCCATGGCAACAATTTTTCTGTCTTCTTGTCAAATGTTTTTCAAGCTAGTATTAAATGTGCCCATTAAAGTTTTATTTCTGGCCACATTCATCTAAATAAAATGTCAAATGAACACCCAAATATTATTAAATGCATAATTTAAATAGTGTTGACAAAGCTTTTCAACTTGAGAAACGCGTTCCATAACATTTCTGGTCATTCTAAAAATGCATTTTCTTATTTGACTGGGTTAGTAAAATAAGATTTAAATGTTGGCGGAAAGCCATTCGATTATTTCCGTAAAAGGTCGGATCAGATTTCAAATGGACAATACATAACAGTTCAACTCAATACGCATCTAAAAATAGCATTCCTGAATGTTTCCGTATGCGAAAAAGGTAACTCCGTTTGAAACCGATCCATCCTGAGAGCTTTTACAAACGGCTAGGATTTTAAATATTTGCGAATGTATATCCAGTTACATCCCAGTGTTTAAATGAAATCAGATCGAAATCGTATTGCAGTTTATCATTTATGAGGATATACTTATGATTTAGGTGAAAATTTATGAAAACTAAGGTGTACGGATAAATGCTCCGTTCAACGGTAATAAAACTTTTAACATCCCTGGACAAACATTTTGTGAACGAGTACGCATATAAATGCACCATTTCTCTACTGCCTCCTGTATGCGGCGGTACATGTAACACTCGACGTAGAGCCAGGGACTCTCGAACCAGGACGGCACCTCGCCCTCACACTCCGTCACCTCCGCCAGGTAGTCGTTCCACACCTGGTAGGCAGACGATGGTGACTTGATTATAAAGCGGCTGTATGGGAGGTTTCAACTAAAATATCTATGTATTGAAATGTTTTATATGGAATTTTTATGAAAAAAATTAAAACTATTAAAATTATTTAGTATTTATTGCAATATTATTAATTAGGTTGTTCATTAAATATTGATTTCCATAAAGTTTTTAACAAGAAATCCTCAGTAAAAACTGAGGCATAATTTGCTCAAAATGCACGTCACATGGTATGGAGCATGGTAATGTTCTATACTGATTAACTCATACTTATAACACAACTGACATTTGTTATATTACCTGGTGCCATATTTACCTTTGTGTCTGTCCTACTATCCTCCAGTGGCAGGAGAGGCTTCCCTGTCATCAGCTCATTACGCATCTTGGAGACACAGCCAGCTATAGTCTTCAGGTCTTCCTGTCCATCCTGTATAACAAAACATCGTATTTTCTAGATTTTTTGGGAAAAAATCAAATATCTGCAAGTAAACAGATAATATGTGTTGTAATGCATATGTGTGTCTGATCACAGAGCTGTTTTTCGTGGGAAGGGAGAGGGGCCCAAGCTCCTTTTTTGGAAAGAAAATATGCAAAGATGCAATGTTAGGGAACACACATTCTTGAGTCAGTACAAATTTTGGGAAAATCTGCATAATTTTAGAGAATTTTCTTATGGGAAAGGAGTGATTAAATGGCCCCTACTATAGGAGGTTAAACGCCCTGGACAATTTTGTTGTCAAAAGTCTGGTCTGCATTGTGTATGATGTGGGACCCGTTAGCTAGCATATTGTCATTAGTCATTTATGGGACCAGCCTAACAAAGACCATCCATTCTACACACTACATTTTGTGCAGCAAACTCTACCAAATGAAAAATTGTATGGGACATTGCAGTCCCATTTTCTACACATTACCTTTCCATATTTTTCTTTAACATCAGTTTTGGCCCTGAAGACAGTGTCAGCTACTTTTGCGAGAATGACTGGCAGTCTTTCCTTAACTGTTTTGTATGCAAATGAACTGAAAATTTCAAAGGAAAACATGTGTTGATTAGATTGTCAACTAAATGATTAAGAGACTGACCTGGGTGTTTGCAAAATAAGCCAAAATTAATTTCGTTAGAAATCTTCAGTAAAGACTATGGCAAAAAGCCATCGGGAAATAACTATTTTAAAGTTGTTTTATATGCTATGCTTTGCCTTGATAGTATTTTGAAAATGTTTTTATTTGTCTGCATTTCTTGTTAAATTGTTAAATTCATTTCTAAGAATTGCCTCTGTTCCACTAAAATTTTTAATCTGAAAGGCACAGACCCCAATCTCAAATGAACTGAAAAGAAACACTGTTATTATGTGTGATTCCACCAACAATCAAGCACTTTAATAGTTTTATTCAGATTTATTTACCCTCGGAGGCCTTTATTCCGAGAGGTGAAAACTTTAATTAGTTTTTTTAGAAAACCAACAAACACAATTTTCATTTAAGTTGAAAGTGTATTCTTTTATCTTCTGTTTTTGGTACATCAACTTGTATTTAAATTTTAATCATAAAAAAATATTACAAAATTTTTGCATATTTTTCTCTCTTATTTTGTTATTCATAAAACTAAATGCGTTCTGGCGTTTATTTCTTGTTTACAGTGACATTTAACAGTAAATAACCCTATCATCGGAATAAGGACCCACTCGGAATTCATAAGGTTTGGTCACTTTTCGGCCCAGTTATGTTTTCGGCCGACCCTTTTCGGCCCACCCTTTTCGGCCCAGTTTTGATATGAAAAGTGGGCCGAAAAGTGC
>Ga0224511_10003388_pt1 | contig 11442 bp, 5 predicted proteins | sample SF_May12_sed_USG_2_FD_169988 | JGI IMG/M metagenome (GOLD analysis project Ga0224511, IMG submission 169988) | Sediment microbial communities from San Francisco Bay, California, United States - SF_May12_sed_USGS_8_1 | ecosystem: Environmental > Aquatic > Marine > Sediment | place: USA...
CTTCAGCATTACAACAACCGTTTTATGTTGAAAACATAGTTAAAATCATGACTTAAATCACAACGCCGAAAACTTTAGTTTATAACATCATTGAAAGGAATTCTGTTAAAGCTGATATAGCATCATTGAAAAGAATTATGTTAAAGCTGATAAAATTATGTCCCTGGAGTCAAAAATGGCCCGCAATAAATGTCACAAGCTTACATTTTATTATATAAAAATTATCTACTTCTACTTCTCAACATCCTTTTCATATTTAATAAAACTAAGCTTGAGGTTAGCGTAACAGGTTAGCACCGTTCAAAAAGGTTTAAATTGTATTGCATCAGTTTAGTTCAATGTTTTAACATTTTTGTTTTTAATGAAAACTATTGTTCTCAAATCAAACATCTATTGTTTAGGATATTGCAAAGGTAAAAAGTAATATTCATCAATATAGGTTTAGAAGTAATGAACTGTAACATTTAATTGAGAACAAAAGCATTACATGTTATAAGCATTCCACATTTCTTTCTCATACATAATGTGTAATGCAGTCCAATAAATGTAAAAAATATTTAAGCTATGTTTAATCTACCAGTAGGACAACCTATTGTTCAAGACTTTCAAACTTGTAGTTACAATCAACTGATCTATGTTTGTAATATTTGTAGTAGACACTAACAATAAAGAAAGATTGTTGCATTCAATATTTCTTATTAAAAAAAGTTATACAGACAAATGCATAGAGGAAAAACTCCACTTATGTTAACTTATGAGTTAAGCAATTACTATCTGGGAATATATATTAAAGGCTATTAAAGGCTATGGAAAGCAACATATATTGTTTTTATTAGTCACCTTTAATGTCAGTACTGTTGTGACCACCACCTGTTATGAACTTTGTTTTTGACTCAGAAGCAACTCCCTTTTAGATAGATACTGTTGTTACCACCACCTAATATTAACTGTATTTTCAACCCAAATGAATCTCATTTGCAGAATGGTTCTGTTGATATCACCACGTTATATTATCTCCATTTTCAACTCAGAGGCAACTTGTTTTAAGACTAGTTTTGTTGTTACCACCAACTTGTATTAACTGTATTTTCATCTCGAAGGCAACTCCCTTTCAGACTGGTATAGTTGTTACCACCACCTTATTTTAACTGTATTTTTATTTCTGAGGCAACTCCCTTTCAGGCTGGATTAAAAAACAATTCTTACTTTTTCCAAAAGATATTTATTTCCAATTACACAAGAGCATCGCTAGGGGTTGATAATTGTCGTTATCTAAAGACGGTCTGGTTAGACAATTATAGCGTAAAGAAGTGAAGTGTAGACCGTTTACAGAAAGTGTTTGTAAACATAAATTTAGGGCGGCAAATCTTAAGGCATTACAGTATGACGACAATCAGCCGATTTATTGAGGCGGCAACCGCCGCCCCCTGCTGCCACATTGGCGACGCCTATGTATAAATAATAATTATATAAATCTAAATGTATCATAACATATATAAAGTGATACTTGTATTATTGTTACAATTTCAATCGATAGTTTAAGGCAATGTTCAGTTTACAGGGGGCGCAGAATGCATCGACGAAGAACAAATACTTGGAACACTTCCCGATCACCCATAGACACCGTGTAAAATGTTTTTACATATTTACGATAATAATTGTGATCACTATTATAATACTGAAGTATTATAATCGTACATGTAAACACAACACATTGTTAAACAAATGTGAAATGCAAATACATTACTTACGGGTTATTTTGTTTCAAAATGGCGACAGCTTTGTACTCATACATTGAATACGCATGCGTAGTGTGCATTTACGGATTACCAAATTCGAATGGCGTTGTCAACTTAAAAAACCTTAAAACCTTTTTTTCAAATCCGAGTCAACTCCCTTTCAGACTACAACTGTTGTTACCACTACCTTATATTAACTGTAATATCTTCTCTAAGGAATCTCCCTTTCAGAGTTGTACTGTGGTTACCACCACCTTATATTAACTGTATTTTTAACATTGAGGCAACTTGCTTTCAGGATGGTATTGTTGTTACCATCACCTCATATTAAATACTATCGCTGGTGATTATTTTTTCCGGGGTGATTTTATAGGACCCACCGCCTAAATTTGCTTTGAAGAAGGCACTGTCGCTACTACAACCCGGCACCCGAGACCCTAAATTGGACCCGTTCCAGGGTTTAGCAGTTGGTACTTTCGGATCCCGGGTCAGGAGATGAACATTAATAAAGAACAGTTATTTCTACAATGTTTTTCATCTACGTACATAGAATTTATTACATTTGCTGTAACAGGTGAATTATTTTATTTTTAACTCTTTCTCTGTCAGTGATAATTTTTGGTCTGCGTTTTGCGTTTTTCACGCACATTTCTGGGTAAAAACGCACATTTTTAAAATATGTGCGCTGGAAAAACGCAATGATTTTCGACAACTGAAAAAGCATAAACTGATGCTCATTAAAACCTGTACAGATGATATTGATTACAATGAAGTAATTTCAGAGTGGAAAAGTGCGAAACAGAGGAGAATTTATCAAAGTTCTTGAATAACATGACCTATAAGACTGTGACTTCTATCAGGGATTGTGTTACGAAAAGAATCTTTATGAAACACAATTATTTTGATAAAATGCATATGCTTTATAATCAAAATGAATAAAGTCGTGTCAAAAACATTGTTTTTTTAAAAAAAACATTGTTTTCCAAAACTCCCAGTGTTTTCCAACATGTGCACTTTTTTTATCCCATTGTTTTGAAACGAAAAATTTTCACTGTTCTCTGTTAAAAGTGCGTTGACACCCGTTTATTGTTAATGATAACAACATTTTGCTTTACATATTTGAAACGTTTTGCTACGAAACCCTTTAATATAATGTAATCTCTAAGGCTACTCCTTTTAAGATTTTATATTAACTTTTTTTTGTCACACCCTTTCAGATTGGTAGCACCACCTTATTTTAACCTTATTTTCAACTCTGATCCAACTCCCTTTCAGACTGGAACTGTTGTTACCTTATACCAACCGTATTTTTAACTCTTTAACTTCTTTCATATTAGTACTGTTGTTTCCACCATTATATATTAACTGTATTTTCAAAGCTGAGGCAACTCCCATTCAAACTGCTACTGTTGTTACTACAACCTTTTTTTAACTGTATTTTTATCACTAAGACAACTCTCTTTCAGACTGGTGCTGTTATTATCACCACCTTATATTAACTGTAATTTTATATTGGAGGAAATCTTCCTTTCATACTGGTACTGCTGTTACATGTACCTGTATTTTCATATATGAAGCTACTCCCTTTCAAACTGGTACATGTGTTACCACCACCGTATATTAACCCTATTTTTAACTCTGAGGCAACTCCATTTCAGACTGCTACTGTTGTTACCACCATCTTATATTGACTGTATTTTCAACTATGAGGCAACGCCCTTTCAGACTAATTATGTTGTAACTACCACCTTATTTTAACTGTATTTTTTATTTCTGAGACTGTCCCTTTCTGATTCTACTGTTGCTACCACCACCTAATATAAACTGTATTTTCAACACCAAGGTAACTCCCTTTCCGACTGGTGCTGTTGTTGCCACCACTTTATATAACCTTGTTTTTAAATTATGAGATAACTCATTTTCAGACTGGTATATTTGTTACCACCACCTTATATTAATTGAATTTTCAACTCTGAGCCAACTCTTTTAGAATGGCACTGTTCTTACCACCAATTTATATTAACTCTATTTCCAACTCTGACGCACGTCCCTTTCAGGCTGGTACAGTTGTTACGACCACCCTTTATTAGCTGTAATTTCAACTCTGAGCCAAGTCCGTTTTAGACTGGTACCGTTGTTACATGTACCACTACCTTTATATCAACTGTATTTTCCTCTCTGAGGCAACACCATTTCAGACCGGTACATTTGTTGCCACCACCTGAAATTAACTGTATTTTCAACTCTGAGGCAACTCCCTTTCATACTGATATATTTGTTACCACAAGCTTATATTAACTGTATTTTGATATCTGAGGCAAGTTGCTTTTAGATAGGTATTGCAGTTAATACCACCTTTTTAAGTTATATTAACCCATACATGTACTTCCAAATCTAAGGCAACTCCCTTTCAGACTAATTCTGTTGTAACTACAATCTAATTTTAACTGTTTTTTCAACTCTGAGGCAACCCCTGTTCAGACTAGTAGTTATCACCACCTTAGGCCGCATGTGTCCGTAAGTTGACGGTTAGCCATCCGAAAGGTGTCCGTCAAAACGGACATCCTCACAGATGGACATTTGTTGGGTATTTCTTTTGTTTAAAACTACCCAACAAGCGAAAAACTACCCAATAAAAGACTAACTGAATGAATGGAAAATTCTCACAGATGGACATTTGTTGGGTATTTTAGTACCCAACAAGTGCCCATCGGTTTGCCCGGACGGTACTTATTACATGTGTCCGTAAAGTCATGCGTTTAAACTCCATCGGCCTCAAAGATTACCATGCAACTATTTAATTTCCTTCCGATTTAATTTGCTACCTATTTCATTTTTTAAACAATTTTGATCGCATTTAATGTATACCAATAGAACACACATACTAGTGTCACTTTAACTAATTTATTTCTACTGCCTCAAAACAACACTTATTTTAACGACTTTAAAATAGTTCTGCTGTCAAAGTGTTAGGGCATTAAAAGCAGTACTTTCTAGCTATAACTCAATTAGAATTTAATGCTCTTTCGCATTTTAGTGAAGTTTCACCTCAAATGATATATCAACTTAAGTAAAAACCTATGCGTTACCTGTCCGTCATCCGTCAAAATTCGCTTACTGAGCGAAACGAAACGGACACCTGTCCGTTAACGGATAGCAAACGCGTACATGTAATAGACCCAACGATTTCTTTTTTGACGGATAGACTTCCGTCACTTTGACGGACACATGTACTAGTGACCTTATAATAACTGTATTTTCAACGATGAGGCAACTACCTTTCAGTCTCCTTCTGTTGTTACTACCACGTTATATTAACTAGATATTCAACTCTGAGGCACCTCCCTTTCAGACTCATTCCGTTGTTACCACCTTATATTAACTTTATTTTAAACTCTGAGCCCACTCCCTTTCAGGCTGGTACAGTTGTTAGGACCACCTTATATTAGCTGTATTTCCAACGCTGAGGCAACTCTCTTTCAGACTGGTACTATTTCAGACTGGCGACACCACCTTATATTGACTGTATTTTCATATCTGAGGCAACTGCTTTGCACACTGGTTCTTTTTTACAACCACTTTTTCTCAACTCTGTTATCAACTCAGACGCAACTTCTTTTCAGGCTTGTACAGTTGTTACGTCCACCTTATATTATCAACAATGAGGCAACTCTCTTTCAGACTGGTACTGTTGTTACCACCACCTTATAATGACGGTAGTTGTAACTCTGAGGCAACTATCTTTTAGACTGGTACTGTTGTTACCTCCACTTTATAATGACTGTATTTTCATCTCTAAGGCAACTCCCTTTTAGACTAGTATTGTTGTTTATACACCTTTATAATAACTATATTTTCATCTCTGAGGCAACTAATTTTCAGACAGGTACTGTTGTTACCAACACCTTGTATCAACTGTATTTTCAACCCTGAGGCAAATCTCTTATAGACCGATACAGTTGTTACAAACATCATATATTAACTGTATATTTTGCTCTGAGGCAACTCGAGTTCAGACTGGTACTGGTGTTTCTACCACCTTAAATTAACTGCATTTTCTTCTCTGAGTTAGCATCCTTTTAGACTGATGCTTTTCTTACAATGTAACACCAACCAATATTAACTGTATTTTCATCTTTTAGGCAACTCCCTGTCAGACTGGTACTGTTGTTACAATCACCCTATATTAACAGTATTTTCATCTCTCATGCATCTTCCTTTCAGACTGGTACTGTTTAACCACCTTATATTAACAGTATTGTCAACTCTGAGTCAGCTCTCTTTTAGACTGCTACTTTTCTTTCCACCTTAACATGTCGATCGTTTTATATTTTTCGCAAATAGCTCTACTCTTAAAACACTCAAATACTAATATAATTCGGTCAGGATGGACTCATGCTTCTAAACCGTCATGGTTCTCATCCATCTTTGAGTTACAGGCCTGATGTGTGCTTAATATACAACGTTTTCCAGAGGAAACCATTTTGTTTTAGAGACAGTGTGCTAAGTACTCGCAATTCAATATATCAAAAATATACAAAAACGAGTAAATAAAGCATCATCAAGAGTCGGAAAGGTTTTAATAATATGCTTATCAAGCAACATGGATTTCAACAAATAATTCCTACTTTTCCAAACTTTAAGTATTTTTAATTACAAAAGAGCATTGCTAGGGGTGATAGTTGTAGTTATTAAAACACGGTCCGGTGTTTGACAATTGTAGCATAAAGAAGTGAAGTGTAGAAAGTTTACAGACTGTGCTTTTTACAAAAGTATCTGGGTCGGCACATCTTACGGCATTACAGGATGAGGATGATCAGCCGATTTGTTGAGGCGGCAACCGCCGCCCCCTGCGCCCCATTGTGGACGCCTATGTATGAATAATAATTATATAAATTTAAATGTACCATAACATTTATAAAGTAATACTTGTATTTTTGTTACAATTTCAAAAGATTACGGCAATGTTCAGAGTACATAAGTGCACATAATGCATCGACGGAGAACAAATACTTGGAACACTTTCCGATTACCCATAGACACCGTGTAAAATGTGTTTACATATGTCCGATAACAATTGCGTTCACACATATAATACTGAAGTATTATAACTGTACATGTAAACACAACAAACTGTTAAACAAATGTGAAATGCAAATACATTACTTACGGATTATTTTGTTTCTAAATTTGCTTTAAAAACGGCACTGTCGCTACTAAAACCCGGCACCCGAGACCCGAAATTGGACCCGTTCCAGGGTTTTAGCATTTAGTATTTTCGGGTCCCGGATCAGGAGATGAACATTAATGAAGAACATTTTTTTCTACAAATTGTTTTTGATATAAGGCAATAATTAAGCTTCATCTACATAGTATTTATTCATTTGCTGTAGCGGGTGAATTTTATTTTAATATATTTTTCTGTTAAAAGTGCGATGACATCCATCTTTTATGTTATATGATAACATCATATTGCTCTACCTATTTGAAAAGTTTGCTAAACTCTTAATTCCAGATCCTTTTTTATTGTCAAAAATGTGTATAAATGTTGTAAAAAACCGTTTACCTGACTCCAGCTGTTTATATAGAAACTTATATATTTCCCCCACAATTCATCAAATTGCTCTTTTTTCACCGTTTCCAAGTAACGGATAAAAGTGTATAGACATGACAATTATATGTAGAGCTTTCTTACATTTTATGTTAATTTAGTTTAATACTATAAGAAGGCAATATACCATAATATACACCATTCGATATACTCAAACCAAGACCGATGACCTAATGTTTTTTCACTAAGTTAAGACATAAGCTGTTGGTATACAACATATTATCAAAATTTGCATTCATGAAAAACTCGGGTAACCCCCACAAAACCCTTTAACTGTATTGTCATCTCTTAGGCAACTCCTTTTCAGACTTTGTATTAACTGTATTGTCATCTCTGAGGAAATTTCCTTTGAGACTAGTTCTGTTATTACCACCACCGTATATTAACTGCATTTTCAATTCTAATGCAACTTCCTTTCAGACTGGTACTGTTGTTTTCATCACCTTATATTAACCCTATCTTCAACTCTGAGGCAGCTCTCGTTCAGACTGGTACTGCTGTTACAAACGCCTTATATTAACTGTATTTTCAACTCTGAGGCAACTCCCTTTCAGACTGCTACTGTTGTTACCATCACCTTATATTACATGTAACTGTATTTTCATCACTAAGACAACTCCCTTTCAGAGTGGTGCTGATGTTACCACCCCATTATATTAACTGTGTTTTTCTATATTTGAGGAAACTAAATTTTATTCTGGTACTGTTGTTACCACCGCCGTTTACTAAATCTATTTTCATATCTGACGCTACTTCCTTTCAGACTGGTACCGTTGTTACATGTACCACTACCTTTATATCAACTGTAGGGGGTCATAGTTGTAGTTTTTAAAACACGGTCCGGTTAGACAATTACAGCATAAAGTAGTAAAGTGTAGAAAGTTTACAGACTGTGCTTTTTAAAAATGTATTTGGGGCGGCAAATCTTACGGCATAACAGTATGAAGATTATCAGCCGATTTGTTGGGGCGGCAACCGCCGCTCCCTGCGCCCCATTGGCGACGCCTATGTATGAATAATAATTATATAAATTTAAATGTACCATAACATTTATAAAGTGATACCTGTATTATTGTTACAATTTCAAAAGATTACGGCAATGTTCAGAGTACAGAGGGCACAGAATGCATCGACGGAGAACAAATACTTTGAACCCTTCCCGATCACCCATAGTCACCGTGTAAAATGTGTTTACATATGTCCGATAACAATTGTGTTCACAATTATAATACTGAAGTATTATAACTGTACATGTAAACACAACAAACTGTTAAACAAATGTGAAATGCAAAAACATTACTTACGGGTTATTTTGTTTCCAAATTTGCTTTAAAAACGACACTGTCGCTACTAAAACCAGGCACCCGATACCCGAAATTGGACCCGTTCCAGGATTTTAGCATTCAGTACTTTCGGGTCCCGGGTCAGGAGATGAACATTAATAAAAAACAATTATTTTTACAAATTGTTTTTGATATACATGTAAGGCAATAATTAAGCTTCATCTATGTTGTATTTATTACATTTGCTGTAACGGGTGAATCATATTATTAAATATTTCTCTGTTAAAAGTGCGATGACACCCATTTTTTATTTTTTATGATAACAACATATTGCTCTACATATTTGAGAAGTTTGCTTAAATCTTAAATCCAGATCCTTGTTATTGTCGAAAATGTGTGTAAATGTTGTAAAAAAGCGTTTACCTGACTCCAGATGTTTATATCGAAAATAGAAACATATAAATGTCCCTCAAAATCATCAAATTGCTCTATTTTTCACCGTTTCTAAGTAACAGATAAAAGTGTATACAAACATATAGACATGACAATTATATGTAGAGCTTTGTTACATTTTATGTTAATTTAGTTTAATACTATAAGAAGGCAATATACCATAATATACACCATTCGATAAAATCAAACCAAGACCAATGACCTAATGTTTTGTTCACTAAGTTAAGACATAAGCTGTTGGTATACAACATATTATCAACATTTTCATTCAGGGAAAACTTGGGAAACCCCCATACAACCATTTAACTGTATTGTCATCTCTGAGGAAATTCCCTTTGATACTAGTTCTGTTGTTACCACCACAGTATATTAACTGCATTTTCAATTCCGATGCAACTCCCTTTCAGACTGCTACCGTTGCTACCATCACCTTATATTACATGTAACTGTATTTTCATCACTTAGACAACACCCTTTCAGAGTGGTGCTGATGTTACCACCACTTTATATTAACTGTGTTTTTATATTTGAGGAAACTCCATTTTATTCTGGTAGGCCTACTGTTTTACCACCACATTTTACTAAATCTATTTTCATATCTGACGCTGATCCCTTTCAGACTGGTACAGGTATTGCCACATTATATTTACTGTATTTGCAACTCTGAGGAAATTCCCTTGGAGATTGGTACTGTTGTTTCCACCATCTGATGCTAACTATATTGTCATATCTTTCAGACTGGTACTGTTGTTTAAACCTCCTTATATTAACCAAATTTTCAGCTCTGAACTTACCCTCATTCAGACTGGTACTGTTGTTGCCAAAACCTTATATTATCCCTATGTTGAACTCTAAGGCAACTCCCTTTAAGACTGGTACTGTTCTTACCAACACCTAATATTAACTGTATTTTCAACTCTATTGCAATTCCCATTTAGACTGGTACTGTTGATACCAACACCTAATATTAACTGTATGTTCAACTCTGATGCAAATTACATTCAGACTGGTATTGTTGTTTCCACCACCATACACTAACTGTATTTTCAACTCTGAGGCAACTCATTTTCAGATTTTTACTTTTGTTACCACCACCTTATATTACCTTTTTTTAACAATGAGGTAACTCTTACTCAGACTGGTACTGTTCTTGCCACAACCTTATATTGTATATTACCTGTGTTTTCTACTCAAAGTCAATTCGCATTTAAATTGTTACCACCATATATTTACGCTATTTTCAACTCTGAGGCAATTCCTTTTAAGACTAGTACTGTTCTTACCATGATTTTGTGTGAATAAGGCAATATGTAGGGAACAATTTTGACATTTGTCTAGGCGTTAGACACATTCAATCTGCGAATTAGTCTATAAGCCCGAAGCCAGAGTCGAGTAATAGGACGATCTGTCGAATAAAATTGTATGCAAGGTAGCCCGACCGGTCGATTTAAATTTTAAGGTAAAATGCTAAGAAACAAATTAACATAAAAACTGATTGTGAAGTTATTTTTTTTCTTAAGAAAACACAAGCAAGATTAAAGTAAGTGCAAATCAACTAATTTCTGATATGATTTGTATGAATTATGACCACAACAAAACGTTAGGGCTATTAAAATTTCATTCGGGCTATGGATTTTTTTTTCATTTCAAAAGCCCAAATGGCTATAGTCAAAAATTAATTAACGCGCAGACTGCACAAATGCTATTTTTAAATACATCAGAGTATTAATGCCATTCGTTTTGCCTGTAATGTTTGTTATTCGATCTGTCCACCTAATACATAATCTAGTGAAATACAAAATTCGGGTTAAGTATTGTCTTAATTAAGAAAACAAAACCAATGAAGGTGAGCTCACCTCAGTACAAATATAACACGGTGAGTGAGCTATTATTGAGCTATTGTGACTGGCCTTTGCCGCCGTCCATCGGCGTGCGTCGTGTATCAACATTGTTCACTTAAACATTATTATCATCTGCTACGGGCTTATGGGTATTACATTATTAGGTATACATTATGAATGTATACATAACAGACATTTGATAGGTATGCCTTTGTGAATGAACACAACCTTAACAGCTTAACAGCTGCCAATATTGTGGTGGTTTGTATACAAATCAAATACACTGATAATTTTACGGATGTATACCTAACCGAAATTTGATAGGTATGCCTATTGTGAATGAACATAATCTTAAACATTATACATATTTGTTTAAATGACCCCGCATACTTGCAAATCTTTCAATAAATACGCTAAAGACCCCAAAAACCTTATCAAAGCATACTAATAAAATATATCAGTGGTATTACAATAGTTCTTAATTAATTTGAATACTCTGTGGACTGCACACCATA
>Ga0224511_10003389_pt1 | contig 11442 bp, 4 predicted proteins | sample SF_May12_sed_USG_2_FD_169988 | JGI IMG/M metagenome (GOLD analysis project Ga0224511, IMG submission 169988) | Sediment microbial communities from San Francisco Bay, California, United States - SF_May12_sed_USGS_8_1 | ecosystem: Environmental > Aquatic > Marine > Sediment | place: USA...
TCTACCAAAGTTGTTCAAATTATGCCCCTGGGGTTCTCTATTATTGGATCCACTGTGACCATTGACCTTTTCCTCAGGTGAGCGACCCAGGGCCCTCTGGGCCCTCTTGTTTTATTATTGCCAATCCTTAGAATTTCAAAGGAATTACATTTGTTATGCTCATGTATGATATGTTTAATGCCTTGATGTGAATGATCAACTTGCATGTGAACATGCAGTTATGGCGAATGTAACACCTTGGCATGTGTTAAATTTTTCCGCATCAAACAAGCTCTGGTGTTTGTTTTTAAGGTTCAATACACAGGTAATAACATTATGTAAAACATGTGCATTGTGCGTTTTTATTAATATCTGTTTTTTTTATATCTGGATTTTTTTAACATAATTAAACATCATAATACTTTTCAGACATTTTCAGGGATAATAGTGCAATACAGCACTCAAAATCTTTCTAATATAGTGTAAATTAATACAGATTTCTAAAACAAATTTAGGAAAATCAGCTAAAATCTGTCAGTAGATGTGTAAAGCCTTGATTATATCAGTCATTTTAAGGTAGATTTCTAAAACAATTTTTTACAATTTTGTCAGAATCTGTCAGTATATGGTACAAATTCTGTTGTATATATCTGTCATGATGTGTACATGTACATGTGTCCGCTGTACCCCATGAGCCCACTTGTGTCGGTGTGTTGAAGCTGCGGGAGATGGAGCGCCCCATGGACGTCCCGGACCAGGGACTCGTGTGTGACATGCTGTGGTCCGACCCAGATGAGGTATATACACAACTGCTTATAAATTACTTACCACACTAGAACTGTTTGTAAATTACAGTTCCAAATACAGAACGAAAGTATTCCTATTATTTTTGTCAATATCACCACTTTGAAGTGAATGCCTGGAGATTTGGCGATACATTTTTATCAATACATTTGGGTTTAATTCAATGAGATAATTTTGCAAAGATATGATATATTTATATCACTTTTAAAGACTTTTGTCTCTGAAAAGCTTTTTACAGGTTTTTTTGGGCATGTGAAAATCATCTTAAAAAACATAATTATTTTTTATGCATTATTTTGTCTGAATTTACTAAGTGAGGTCATTTGAGCATTTAGACCAAAAATCACACATTGGGTCACATCTATGCATTCTGTAGTAATCACTTCTTAACTTCTGCATTTCTCTGTTTTGTCTGTGCTCCTGTCTAGTGTCTGTTTCTATGTGCAAACTCCACCTGCAGGACATCACAGGGTGGGGTGAGAACGATCGCGGCGTGTCCTTCACCTTCGGGGGTGATATTGTGAGAGACTTCTGCAACAAACATGGCCTCAGCCTTATATGCAGGGCCCACCAGGCAAGCCTCTATGGGTTTATTGTTGTAGCATTTTGATAAACCTTTTCCTTCTGAAATGACAAATAAGACGTTTTAGTTGTCAAAAGTTTTTCTCGAAAATGATCTAATGAAAAAAAAAGACCAGCTTTGTCTAAGAAATAAGAAGAAACTTAAATTTACTCAATTATTGATGCATATTTTCAGGTTGTTGAAGATGGATATCAGTTTTTCCAGAAAAGAATGGTAAATTTAAATTTTTTTTGAAGCAGTTATATGTTGGGTGGTATGATTCCACTAATTTATAGAGCATATCTGATGTAAATGCTTGTTGTATTTATGAAATAGAAAATCACTCCCCTAATTTTCATCTTTCAAAATAAAAAACAATAGAAAAACAGAACAAATTGTGCAATGCAATCTTCATATTTAGCTTAGATAATTAAAGAGTTTATAAAGTATAGTATATAAATAATAAAGTCGTTGAGGGTAACAGTGCATTTTGTCAACCCGAGACAACACTGTTAACCAAGGCATTATTTCTTTATTATTATTACCAAACAAAATGCAAATTGTATATAAATTTTATTTATTATAATTTATTAAATATTGTTTTTTGATGGTGTGAAAATGTAATTGATACATCTTTTATTTGAAAACAAAAGCAAACAACAACCCACAAAAGTAATCCTAACTATATAATAATTCGTCCTGACGGTACAGAATGAGAGGAGTCTGTTACCTATACAATAAGTCATCCTGATTGTACAGTATGAGAGGTGTCTGTTACCTATACAATAATTCGTCCTGACGGTACAGAATGAGAGGAGTCTGTTACCTATACAATAAGTCATCCTGATTGTACAATATGAGAGGTGTCTGTTACCTATACAATAAGTTGTCCTGATTGTACAGTATTAGAGGTGTCTGTTACCTATACAATAAGTCATCCTGATTGTACAGTATGAGAGGAGTCTGTTACCTATACAATAAGTCGTCCTGATTGTACAGTATGAGAGGTGTCTGTTACCTATACAATAAGTCGTCCTGATTGTACATTATGAGAGGTGTCTGTTACCTATACAATAAGTCGTCCTGATTGTACAGTATGAGAGGTGTCTGTTACCTATACAATAAGTCATCCTGATTGTACAGTATGAGAGGTGTCTGTTACCTATACAATAAGTCGTCATGATTGTACATTATGAGAGGAGTCTGTTACCTATACAATAAGTAATCCTGATTGTACAGTATGAGAGGTGTCTGTTACCTATACAATAAGTCATCCTGATTGTACAGTATTAGAGGAGTATGTTACCTATACAATAAGTTGTCCTGATTGTACAGTATGAGAGGAGTCTGTTACCTATACAATAAGTCGTCCTGATAGTACAGTATGAGAGGAATCTGTTACCTATACAATAAGTCGTCCTGATTGTACAGTATGAGAGGAGTTTGTTACCTATACAATAAGTCGTTCTGATTGTACAGTATGAGTGGAGTCTGTTACCTATACAATAAGTCGTCCTGAATGTACAGTATGAGAGGAGTCTGTTACCTATACAATAAGTCATCCTGATGGTACAGTATAAGAGGAGTCTGTTACCTATACAATAAGTAATCCTGATTGTACAGTATAAGAGGAGTCTGTTACCTATTCAATAAGTTGTCCTGATTGTACATTATGAGAGGTGTCTGTTACCTATACAATAAGTTGTCCTGATTGTACATTATGAGAGGAGTCTGTTACCTATACAATAAGTCGTCCTGAATGTACAGTATGAGAGGAATCTGTTACCTATACAATAAGTCATCCTGATTGTACAGTATGAGAGGAGTCTGTTACCTATACAATAAGTCGCCCTGATTGTACAGTATGAGAGGTGTATATTCCAGTTGGTGACGTTGTTCAGTGCACCCAACTACTGCGGGGAGTTTGACAACGCAGCGGCCACCATGGTTGTCAGTGATGATCTCACCTGCTCCTTCACCATACAAAAGGTGGGTTGGTTTGTTCTGGTTTTACACCATTTTCAATATTTTATGTCATTTCACAGTAGTTGGTTAGTTGGTTCAGATTTTACACCATTTTAAACACTTTAGGTCATATCTCAGCAGTTGATTGGTTGGTTCAGAGTTTACACCTTCTTTAACAGTGTAGGTCATATCACAGCAGTTGGTTTGAAATGTTTAGATTTTACACAATTTTCAACATTTTACATGTCATATCACAGCGGTTGGTTTGAAATGTTTGGATTTAACACAATTTTCAACATTTTAGATGTCATATCACAGCAGTTGGTTTTAATGGGACTCCTCTGTGGCATTGCAATGCTTTTCCAAGCTCAACGTAAAAAAATAAACGAATTGATAACTAATAGAGAACATGTTAAGGTATCACAAGATACGTTTTAATGCCTAAAAACTAAAGGTTCTTAGAACTTCCTTTTCAGATAAAGGTATTGTGATATTCATACGCCTCCTTTTACAAAGCCGTTTGTGCTTAGCTCAGGCTGTACAGAACATGATTCCTAATCTGAGGATCGAGGGTTTAGACCCCAGTAGGAGCGCCAAGCTTTCTCTGTGATGATAGTTACTCGACAATGCAATAAGTCTGGTTCAGCTGTCTTTCATTGTCAGTTACTTACGGAGTAAAGAGGCTAGTACTGGTGAACCCAGGAATGCTGGTTAGTGGACTGACTGCCTTGGTATATTCTAATCAGTGTTGACAAACAATGTTAAATTAAACCAACAAACTAATTTTTTCAAGAAAAAACTATAGAATAAATGATGTAAATAACTTTATATTTATATTGTTGATAGTTCATGTAGACTTTTATAGTTGTCGGCTGTTTTACTAAATAAATGTGATAAATGTTGTCTTAAAATGTTTTGCCTTCTTTCAGCCAACCCTGAAGAAATTAGTTGTGGATGATAAGACGAAAAAGAAGAAAAAGTGATTCCAGTTGTGCTGTAAGACAACCCGTCATCATGACATGTGCTAGTTTAACTAAGTGTGTACAGAAATTCCATTTCAACCAACTTCATGCCAGGTATTGTCAATGTTTCTATAGCCGTTGTTTTATGCTGCTTTAGGAAGAAATATCAAGGAGGATGCCTGCACAAACCATTAATTTCTTCACGTTTTGAAAAACCCTGAATTTTATGATGTGCTTTTTTAAGTGAAAACAGCGTGGTTACGTCAAAACCTTTATTGACGCCTTTTTAAAAGGCTTTGCAATTTTTCGTGATACTTACCAGGCTACTTTGATACCATCTGTTTTTGTGTAACCTTTTGTGCTCTTTCCACCAAGTCAAAACTGTTTTATAAAATACCTATTTGTGAATTCTGTTTTATTATACTTGTTGGATACTTAATTTAATATAGTAAATATATTGAATACTTATGTATTGCTCCTTAACAACAGTTATGTTGAATTGCAATTAATAAAATTTATTTTTAGCTCACCTGAGCACAAGTGCTCCTGGTGAGATATTGTGAACGGCCTTTTTCTGTTGTTCATCATCATTTTCTTTAAGTCAACTTCTTATCTAAAGCCATAAACTTGACTTGACCAAACTTCACAAAAATGATGTTAGGGAGGCACCCATCAGAGTTGTTTAAATAGTTCTGTTTCTACATGAAAGATCTTTGGTTGACCTTTCACCATAATAGCTAGAACGGTCACATCTGGGTTAATAACTAGGTCACTGTGTCTCGGGTGAGTGACCAAGACCTTCGGGGCCCTCTTGTTTACAGATATTAAAACTTCTCAGGAGTAGTAAAATAGCATTGTTTTGTCATGTTAAAGACATACTTGTTTTTGTTATTTTTCACAGACCTAGAGTTATGGACATTTTTGTATTTCCCAATTTTATCGTTTTAGAAATACTCCCTTAGACCAAACAATTCTAAACAAACCACATGTGTAAATAACTTTCATAATACTTTATTTGTTTCAACTTGTTTGTTAAAATGTTAAACATTATTGGATGCACTCCTACTTGTTGTAATTGTAACTGTTTGTCTTGTTTGTTTATATGTACATAATAGATACTTAGTATACATTATAAATTGCAACAACTAAGATTATGCCTAAAGATATGTGTGTTTTGAGTACCCTGTCTTTACCTAGAAAATGATAGTGACCCTACAGCTTTTTGGGGGGGCTTTCAGCTTAATTTCTTTCTTTTTTCAAGCCTAAAAGAATATTTTCATGGTTAATAGTAAATAAATAAATAAATAAACAAACAATAAATAAATAAATAATCCTGCAGTATCTTTATATTTTTTTTGGTAATCTGAAACACAATCAAATTTTTATAAGGCCTTAAATCAGAATGTATTATAGAACAACAAATAACATTAATACTGTTTTACAATTTGTTGTATGACTTCTGCAATATGAATTACAGTATGAAAAGGATAAATCTGCCCAAAACATGTTTGACTCCTGATATCATTGTCTGTGAGTAACAGTATTGTGTGCTTTTGTCTTTAAGAACCCCCTTTATTTGTCTGGGTAATTTTAACCAAATATTACAGTGAAGTGAAATATTAAAAAAATATTTTAAAATAGATAACAGGCATGTTTGTTAACTTTTTTGACAGCACAGTTGTTTTAATACCAATTTTGCAAATAAGTTCAACTAAACAACAAATTAAAGCTTTATTATACACATGTTTCATAATATCTAAGAAAGGTTAGTGTGCATATTTTTGTTATAGATATAGTTTCTTTGTAAAAAAACCTATAACCAAGTTAATTTAAACTTATTTATTTCAGGTCGATTGCGAAACAAGTTATCCCAACTTATATTGATCACTCTCGACCGCTCATTTTAGATGGTATCCATCTCTTGTTTTTTGAACGAGGTTTGAGAGTAGAGAGGCCTGTCCGTATATGCTGAGCGCTAAGCAAGGAAGCATCTGGTACCATTTTTATAACGTCTTTGGTATGACGCGGTCGGGGATCGAACCCACGACCTCCAGCTCACGGGGCGAAGGCTTTAACCACTGAGCCACCTTTGTAACCAAGTTACGCAACAATGTCATTAATAGTATACAGTCGATTTATTATAACCTAGTAAAACATGGATATGATTTAACTTTTATCAGGCTTATGTTTTAGAAACTGCTTCTTTGGGAAAATGAGCCAAAACTTTATGGGTGTTGTGAACAATATGTTTCTGTTTTGTTTGTTGATTTACCAGGGACTTGTACTTCAATGATACATGTATGTATAGGTCTCTGATTTAAGGCAATAATGTTATGTTAATTTATTATTACTGTACATAATGTGTTGAATTTCAGTGTTGATTCCATTAAAGTGTTTCAAAGGCTTTCATTTTGTTTGTCCGTTTAAAATGTTCACATTAGATTGTGAATAGCTGAATTAATTTAATTGATCTCGTGTTCATTACTAGTAATATCGTTGAGTATGTGCCCCAAACTCTTAATTAGAATTAGACATTTCTTTACACTAGTGTTTTATATTCAAACTACGAAATAATTAACTCGTAATTGCTATTTAAGGGTAAAGAACTGGTTGAAAAGGTCAACAATATGTATGTTCATGTTTATGTATTGCGTGGACATAATTGTAATGTAATTGCTTGACATCTGATTAAAAATGCCCTTCAAAAGTATCCGTAACACGCAGCAATGATTTTTATCTTATCAGTCTGTATTATTTAAAAGTTTGTGTAAAACATAGAAATGCAAAATATAAAATAAGGTACATTAATCGTTGCTTACTCTTTGGTTATTACAACCATTAAAGGAAGTTTAGAAATGGGTATATAGAAGCCACAATGTGAGTCGGTCGGTTGGTCAGGCTTTGGTTTGTCCACATTCACTTGTACAAATTTGTGGAAGGATCTTCTTCCACGTTTCTTACGCGATTGAAATACCTCTAGTGATCCAGACATGCTAGAGTTATGTACCCTTGATCATACTGTCAACGCGTATGCGTGGGACCGGATACATGTATATACAATCACATTGATGACATAGCTCTGGTTCAAAAGATAACGTATGTAATGCTAGATTTGTTCTAGTCAAATGACAGAACTGAAGCTGCAGTCACGCGTCTCTTCGTATGTTGTGCACTCATTCATTATCGGAAATATGAATGCTATATAATAATCGTTTAACCAAGACCCAAAAATTCTTACTCTTAACCATGTCTAACGCTTACCCTAACCCAATATAACTTCCGTCCAAGATCCGCCCACTCCATGCATGAGTTGTTATTTTGATTTAATGTGCGGCAAACCTCCATGCAGGAGTTGTTATTTAGATTTTATGTTCCGGACGCGGCAAACCTCCATGACCGGTTTTTCTTTTGTCTCACACCTGGTCAAGCAGACGGCTGCTTTAGGATTGATATATTTTGTACTTAGGGACCTAAAATGTCTGTTTTGCAGACAGACTGTCCAGTCCAATCTCATAGAACGCTAGTGCAAACCTATGCGATGACTGACACATGTATGTATAACACTAGTAGACCGCCATGAAATGACCTATTCATTAACATGGCGTGCAATCCCACAACTCGTTGACTTGAAAGTGCGAAACATTAAACCATTCGGTTTTATGGCTGACTAAGTGCGGTTAATATTTTATTGTTTAATAAACACTTTCAAACATGCATGCTACCTTTACCCATTCACGTCCCTTAAAGGTTCGCAAGCACGATAGACGTTGAGTCGTTGACAGTTTTACAATGTATTTGATTCGTTTCAAGATAAATTGTCCTTTGATGGCACTTGTAAGCGAATTGCATGACAATTTTATCAATAAGCGGACTGCAAGAAAATCAAGTATTGAAAAATCTTGACAACCATGCAACTTAAGCGCGTAATTATTATACTTGAAGCATATAGCCTTTAGCAATCAGCTTAATCTTTCAATAAAATAAAAACTGAAGTTCTCCCCTTGTGCGCTTATGTGGCCTGCCACGTTTGTACAAAAACGTCACTTGATCTCTTATTCCAAAATCAGCAAGGTGCAGTTTGCACTTTTAAACAATGTATTTCAACTGTCTGAAGGCATGAACAAATACTTTCATCCGTCATCTCCTTCAGTCATCTGCACGACAAACACAATAGTCACAGCAATGAAACACACAATGTAGAAGGCAAGAAACATCCTGTCTAGCACGCGCGCCAGACGCTGCCAGTCCTCTTGTTCCACTTCCGTACTGTCATCATGGCTGAAGTGTTGGTGAATTCGTGTCAGCACCTGTAGCTGTTGGGACAAAATGTATGTATGGTTGTCTGTGCTGATGTTTAAGTCCCGGTGTCGTATTGAGGAATCGCCGATGTCAAATATGGGGGATGACGGTCTACTTTGGTCCCCTTTTAACTGAAAACAACAAAAACAAAACAAATCAATCTGACAGCATCAGTTACAAGTATACAAATGTATTACACAGATAGATAACTCGTTAGTTCAAGGTAACACTCAAGCAAGTGGAGACACTATTCCAATTAAAAATTGGAGCGCAGTCTAATGAAAATGACCACTGCAACACGATTACACGAAAACAAACCTCGTAATTTATTCCATTTTCCTTCACCGTTTCCATTCTAAAGCTATGTGACTTGGTACTGTTTGTGGAATACTTGTTTTCTTTGGTACAACAGCGCCCTGATAGGAAGAGTCTTCGAGCCCAGCTAGGTACCGCCTTCCCAGGGATGTCGCCCCGGTGATGAACGTTCAGCACGAGTACCGCTAGCACCAGAGAGAGGCCAACAAGTACCATGGAGACGGCGAAATAAGTACCTACAGGAACAACATGGAAATTAGTTGAAAATCATCATAATACTCTTACACAAATAGGAAGAGTTTATATAAAAGACTGTTGAAGTTTCGCATTGTGCAAATTACGTTACCTAAACAACGTCACAACCAAAGCTCTCAACAATAAGAGTTCGATTACTGCATATCTGTGTTGAAGTAAGTTTACAAGTACCCGGTAATGTATATTGCTAGCCTTTATGTTTTCATTGAAGTCTCAAAACAGATTATTAACAATTAAGTATCATTTATACAAGTATACAAAAGCCCGCTCTATATTTACCGAGAATGGGAAAGTTTTGTGCTGACGGCGGGAGAAAGTCGGAGATGACGAGCAAGAAGACGGCCTGGGACAGCAGAACGGTGACCTCGAGCGATACCTTCTCCCCGCTCTCCGGAGGCAGTAGGAAACCTGGATAGACATATTGTGACATGAGCTTGAATTTACATGTGAACAGTGCACCTTTCCAGTCCGCTCTAATTGGGCTGCATGAATCCAAGAGACGACATGCTAACGAACAGCTTCATTTAAATCTAGGCTGCTATTTTACATTGAAAGCTTTCTTTCATAAAAGCATTGAAAGAATAACAAATGCAATGATGTCAACGTAGCATAGCCCAGAAACAATAACACTACCATAACCTTATAATAGGGGTAGGCAAGAGAAACCGAGCTGTGCATTAAAATGGTTTCAATACTGGTGGCGATTTCGTGAAAGAATTTGCGTGTAAACAAGGTCTGCAGTGGAAACGTTTATTAGATTGGGCGGCAGCGAAAGCAGTATCCCCCAAGGATTCAAGTTGTATTGTTGCTTATAAAATATGTATAATATACACATGAATACATATGTTTGTGTTCACGTTCTTACCTATTGCTGCAATAGCACTGACTAGCATGCACGGAAACATCATGGTCATCACGTAGAACTCTGACCGCCGCTGTATGATGACGTGATAGGTGACGTCAGTGTATTCGTCTGTGCCGTACGTCGTCACAACCCTTTGTGACGTAAGATTTTCGACGGTCCATTCGTTGTTTTCGACGTAGTTTGCAAGGTCTCCTAGAGAAAATGGGTATAACAAAGTCATATTTTATTAATACTTATAAGTATCGTATAAATTCGGTTTTGCGCTACGTAAAATAGTGAAAGTAAGGATGAATATCATTGCGAAATAATAGTTTGTAATTCATTAAAATATTGTTAAAATGCAATAATGCCTAAACAGCATAAACATATTTTTTGAGCGACCCACTGCTTGCTGTTTAAATTGTATTTCCATTTACTATTTTGTTTTAAATCCGCGTGAAATTAAATTCAACAGAGAAAAGGAATAGCCCTGTGGAAGCATAACCTGCATGGGAAAAAGCAGCCTCGGTTTTATTAAAGCTGTTCATCAGTGGTAATGAAAGATGCCACTATCACTGACGCCCCTAGCCAATGAGCGTAACTCTATTTTGAAATGCAAACAACATAAAATCCATAAATCCCGAGGACCAGAAAACTATAACTACACAATGATGTATTTCGGGGCAATATTTTACAGGCGCCGCACAGGCACTAAACACCAACTGTAGTAAGTTAAATTCAACGGAAAAAGGGAAATTCCCCAGGAAGCGGTGTCTGCATGGGTAAATAGCATACCAGTACCGTTCTACTGTACTGCAAGATTTTATGTAATTTATTTATGTAATTACTGTTCTTGTAATGCGTGGCACTTTAATATGTCCTACAAAGTGAACATTATAAATTATAGTCATAAGTAAAATAAGGATTTAAAAATAGAAGATTATCTGGTATATAATTATGGTATATATTATGCTGTAGAATAATTGTGAGATAGAAGAAGAGGATATGATAGAAGAGATACGTGTGTAGATTCTTCTGTCTACTGGAGCCAAAATAGGATTAAAAGCTCGCTTGTTTTATTGGCTTTCTTTTTGTACACGTTTACCATGTTAGTATTATTGAGAATTCGCATTGGTGAAACGTAAACTTATTTTGTTCACATCTTTTTAAATTGTTTCCATAGAAACAAATTAATGATCACGATTTATGCATGCTCTTAGCAAATGTAACTTTAACTTTAACTAGTTACTAAACGTTAAGCCAATAAACTCAAGTTAGTATAAAAGTGAACACACCGATCCTACCGATGCTACTCTTTGGGAAGAAGTCAAGGTCATTTCGAGTGTGTGACCATGACCCAAACTTAAGGCCACAGTCCTGCGTGTCGAATGGGAAAAACGTGACCTTGACCCGGCATATGGACTTGAGCACGGTGGGAAAGTTGTACTGTACGCGAC
>Ga0224511_10003390_pt1 | contig 11441 bp, 7 predicted proteins | sample SF_May12_sed_USG_2_FD_169988 | JGI IMG/M metagenome (GOLD analysis project Ga0224511, IMG submission 169988) | Sediment microbial communities from San Francisco Bay, California, United States - SF_May12_sed_USGS_8_1 | ecosystem: Environmental > Aquatic > Marine > Sediment | place: USA...
ATAAGTGGTATTAGTAGTATTAGAAGTAGTAGTAGTAGTAGTAGTAGTAGTAGTAGTAGAAGTAGTAGTAGTAGTAGTAGTAGTAGTAGTAGTAGTAGTACTTGTATTAGTAGTAGTAGTAGTAATAGTAGTAGTAGAAGTTGTTGTAGAGGTAGTAGTACTAGTAGTAGTAGTAGTAGTAGTAGTAGTAGTAGTAGTAGTAGTAGTAGTAGTAGTAGTAGTAGTAGTTGTTGTAGTAGTAGTAGTAGTAATGGTTGTAGTTGTAGTGGTGGTAGTAGTAGTAGTAGTAGTAGTAGTGGTAGTAGTAGTAGTAGTAGTTGTAGTAATAGTAGTAGTGCTATTGTTGTAACATTTGTGTAAATTAGTTTATAATTCATTGATAGGTTTATTATTTATCGATTGATTTATTATTTCAGATTCGGGTCTCTGGCTACATCCTATCCAGGTGGAATCGGCCCACAATACAAAAACGATACGTATAACAACATTCTCGAGTACGGCTTGACGCAGTGTTGCTCTTTCGCCGACAGCAACGAGTTTTGTCATCTGTACTACGAGATTAACCCACCTGACACGTGTGCGAACTGGTCTCCAGATGATGAGCCGGACTCCAAGGCCATTCCACACCAATGAATTGATTCGTAGTTAAAATGCGGACTTGTAGTGATCTATATTTTGGTACCAAGCAGTGTAAATGTTTCTAAGCGTTACGAACCTCGAAAAATTGGACTAACATCATTTATACACTAACTTAAGACATATCAGCCGTATTTTAAAAAGAAGTACATGCATATTTAAAATTTGTTTATGCGTGTCTATTGATTATTTCCCTGAGAAATAGATTTAGTCAAATAAAGAGGTCAGATATAATAACTACCTATAAATAATATATTTAACTTTTAATTGTACATTTATAACCAGATTTCTATTTCATATTTTTATCATGTCCTGTTTTTCTATGAGTAATAGTAAATATGTATTTGGCATGGAATACCTTTTTAATGCTTGTTTTTGTTTTCGAAGTGTTTTTATGATTTATGATTTATGTTTCATATCCAATAAACCAAAACAATTACAAAGCAGTTGTTTTTGTTGTTTTATAACCATCACTATATCGTTGTCCGTGATTTACCTTGATAGTGATGTATGTGCTTAAAAAAAAGGAAAAACGAATTGCAGCAGTGCAGTAACTAGCTTGTAATATTTACTTCTAGTTTCAGTAATCATAGAAAATTGTGCAGTTCCCAGTGGGTCGTTGAGTGTGAGTGGTGGTGGTGGTGGTGGTGGTGGTGGTAATGGTGTGAGTGTGGGGTGGGGGGTGCTCGGACCTCTGACCCTACATGTCCGGTGCACTCCCGGCTAAGCGAAAGGCGTTCGCGCCCTTATTATATCATTGTGGTTCGTGACAAGCACGTACACATTGTCGCACTTTGACTTATATTCTCTGTATCGAAATTGCATACGAAATAATATAGTAATTCATGGTTAAATGGTTTAGTTTTCCTGTACTTGTATTAATTATTCACGATGGTGCATACCCAATAGAATGAATATAGAAATTAGCGCGACTGACTCAATAGGAATGTAATATCAATCCTTTATATAACGCGTCTACTTACATTTGCCAAACAATTGACAATATATGGTACTTCATGTGTATGTTCTTAATAGTGAACCAGCAATGACGTTTTAATATTGTGTCTTTTATAGCCAATTGTACTTTAAAAAGTTTTAAACAACACATTTTGAATATTTTTTTTACATTTATTAGTTGCACCAATTATGAAATATGACATCACACTAAAACATCACAATTCAACATGAAAAAAACATAACGTCAAATAGTTATTTACCAACAAAACCCGAACTTGAAAACAATAGATGATTTTTACAATGTTCAAATCAATTCTGTCCTCGCGTATAAATGACGCATTTCAAAAAATAATTCATTTAATTTTTTAACCTGTACGACGTCGTGAGAAATACACACACTATTACATGGCAGTGCGTTCTATACAATACTAGTATAATTATACAGGTCTGTATTTCAACTACTTTATCATACATATTCCGTGCAAACAATAAGGTATTTACCACATTATATCAACCAACTTTATAAGTAATAGTGTGCTTAGAACTAGTTTTATAGCAAAAACTGTTTGAGATTAACCGCTAAAAAGTAGTTTCACTAAATTACGGATATACAGTCGCGTGTTGTACAAGAAATTGCGATCATAGTATGTATAAATATTAAATATCAGTGAAATATTAACAATTTAAATGATATTTACAATTCATTTAAAACCGTTTGTAAACATTATATATACTTTATTCAAAACAATGACAAATTAGGCTTGATAGCTGTACCATTCAGAATGCAGCTGATAATTGCTTTTCGGTAAATCGAGGTTCCAAACACTCAAAATATTTCGTTTAAAGAAAACCCTTTCAGTCATCAATGTTACTTGAATTCGGCGCACATCAAGTCCTTTTATGTACTTTGATTTGAACAGAAATTCGTGTGATGTAAATGTGTTGTCTTTTGATGATTTCGCCAATGTAAACCTCTTTGACTTGCTACCAGAGATCCGAACGTCGCAAACTAATTTAGTGTTTTTCTTTCTTTTTAAAAGATCCGGAAGAGTACCCGTTTGTTGAATCTTTACATGCAATGTATTCTCTTGAGTGCAATAATACTGAACACCAACCCTGTAAAGAGGTCTGTGTTCGTGTCGGTACATCATTGTTGGTAGTATGGGTCCTTTGAAGTCATTACACTCTTTCTGTGAAGATGGAGTCGACGTTTCAACAGACGACGTACCCTTTACGCTAACCAATGTCTGAGGCGTCGAACTGCTTTCACTCGTGGTGTCTTGATTGTTTCGGCGTTGAGATATTCGGTTTACGTGGTCTTTAATACAGCCTTTCCGACGTACACTAACGCTTGCTGGTATGACGTCTTCTTGAAGAAGACTGCTGACTTCATTGCTACCCTTCGAAAATGATACTGGCTCTTTGCCTCGTCCGTTAATCATTGATCTCATGCTTTTTGATCGACGTGGAAGCTCGTAGCTTCTTGCAATCCGCGCAGAGTACTTTCTGTGTAATCTTTCAGATGTACTCGTTCCTAGCATCGACTGTTGAAATTTAGCTTGAATACGCTCATTTTCCTGCATAATAATCGACCATTTTGGAATTCTGTACTTTTCTAGAAATAAGTCAGAATCGGTGTTCGATTTCTGAAAAGCATGCTTATGAGGCCTTCTGTTGTTTGTGGTTTTCATCGAATCTTCAGATGGTGTCATTTTCATGTGCAGGCTTTTCCTTGACATAATTGTATTTTACCCTCGAACCTCGTCTTAGCAATGTTCTGAGTTTTCCTCGCTTTTGACTCAGTCGAAGTTGATCAGACGACAGCTGCAAATGTACAAACTGGATTACATTGGGTTCCGTTATTTATACTGGTAGAAGAAACAAGGAATGTTTTCCATATTAGCGGCTATGTTCAAACACATTACAGCTTGACCTACCCATCCTTGTATGTGCATTACTCGCATGTTTCAAACAATGTCTAAACAATAATAATAGGATGGAAACACAATGATCGAAGCTTGCATTGAAACTCAGTTTGCCTTCTAACCTCGTTAAAAATATTAGTGTACATCAACTACACATCTGTTTAGAACTATACGGTATGACAAATATCATAATATGACAATAAAAATAAAGCGGCGACGAGTCTGTTTTAAAAACGCCTTTCTGTTCATCGGTACTAACAACTTTGCATGCAGTGACCTACAAATCTTGTGTTCTCCTTGTTTAAACCAATACGTTTGGTTGGGTGGTGGGTTACTTGGTTGGTTGTTTGTTTGAGTAGTAAGTTGTTTAATTGAATTAAAGATTTTTTTCAACACTGACAAGGTTATATTACATTAGTCCGTCCACTAACGAGCGTTCCTGGGTTCACCAGTACTATCCTCTTTATTCCGCCATCGCCTGATTTTGTTCTTTTATGAGCCATTTATAAGGAACAAATACACAAGATAAATTACATAGCTAACATAGATCACAACCACCACAGAAAACGTTTGCCTCTTCTGGTCTGGTGGGACTCGAAGCCATTCCCTCATATGACGAGTCCGAATCTCTAACAACTTAACTAGTCTAGGCGTTTAGACCTTTACGCAAGAGAAAAAGCTATAACAACTATAACGTATTTAAAATGGGTTCTACAAACGTGGAATTAAAGCCACGATTCATTTGGTTCAATATCAAGCCAAGTATGTTAAAACATGTTTCAGAAGTAAATCAAATCGATGGCATGTTCTATAGGGAATGGTTAACCGGCTAAACGGTCAGTGGTCATAAGGCTATGTGTTAAACGACCATTTTATACGTAGCCTCTGCTATTCAGTCTCTAAGAATCAGCGTTGTTCTTTTGAAAACCAAGGACAATTTGTTGTTTACAAACTGCCACGGTTAATTCATTCGGAAGAACACCCAACTGACAGTCGGAGGCCATGCCAAGCCAACATTAAGCGGCACACTTTTTTAAACGATGATTTAAACCAACCAAAGCTCTATTTAGTCTCTCGACGCTGACGCGTGTGAGGAAGTATTCCGTTGATTGAAGACGTTTGTAGTTTGTCCTGATAAACCCAGACACGTCGGTTAGGTGGTCTTATAGCAGTAACAGGGCCTATATATTGTGAAAAACGGCGAAAAATTAAACAAACAACGGTACACGCAGTACTATACGGTTTAGTGAAACAGTATTTTATACGTATTAAATCGATCTCTTTATTTCAAATTGCTCACATTCTAGTCGGTTTCTTCAATCGAAAAAAACCTTTTTCTTGTAGACAAATCCGGCAATAGTCTCATTTCGTGGATGTATACAATACATTAAATTGATAAAACTATTATTAACTAAGTAATAAAAAGTTCAAATATACGGAGTTATATTTGGAAATTCTAGAACATCTGACAAATTGTTTTAATTTAATATACATATTCGGCAGCTGTTTCAATAGCATGTTTTGTTACATACAAACTGATATATGTATGTGTGTATTGCAACCACAGCCCTCTGCAAGTGGCTAGTTTATACCAGTCTTGAATAAGTCATATACGACCAAGTGATCTTGTTTTCGATACGAACTCTGTCGGGAGAATGAACAAAGTGACTCATTACAATAATGAAGCAATAGCGGTTTTAGTGATAACCTTTACAGACTGAAAACACATAGCACGTTTATAATGCACACACTCGTACATGTTATTGTAAACTGTACCCATATGTTTACTGGTTGGAAGTGACTGGCCGTATAAATATGTTTTGATAGCAACAATTAGTGGCAGTCCCGGAATAACCAGCCATGCAGTCACCTAATAACCTTATTGTCTTCTACATGTAGTTTAGACCATAACAGTAGGGCAAAAGCTATACTAACTATAATAACAGGCTGAAAACGGGAAACGAGTAAATTATAAAAGAAAGAAACGGTTCAGTTGGTACAAAATCAAATCAAGTACGTTTCAGAAGTAAAATCAATTGACGGCCTGTCCTTTAGGGGATAGTTAACTGGCTAAATAGGTCAGTCGTTATAAGGTTACGGGTTTAATGATCATTTAATGCCTAGCCTCTGCTATCAATTTTCAGAATCAGCGTTGTTCATAAATGCCAAGGAGCAAAGGAAAATGTAATGTTTATATATATTGTCCCAATAAGTTTAATCGGTAAAACATCGACTTGTAATCTGAGGATCGGGGCATTGCCAAACCCAAATAAAGCGGCACAAATAATTCAATGGCATGAGGATTTATACCATTCAAAGTCGAGTCTTTCAGAGGTAAAATTAAATCGACGGCCTTTCCTTAAGGGGATGGTAAACGGGCTAGGTGGGTCCGTGGTCATAAGGTTAAAGGTTTAATGACCATTTAATGCCGAGCCTCTGCTACCAGTCTTTGAGAATCAACGTTGTTTATAAATGCCAAGAATCCTAGGAAAATGTTTTTTTTGTATATATTGGCACGCTAGGTTCAATCGGTGAAGCACCCGACTTGCAATCTGAGGGTCAGGAGCCTTGCCAAACCCAACTGGAACGGAACACTTCGTTCATAACGATTAAAAGTAGTCAACGCGTTAAATTGGCGTTAGCTGTCCCTCACAGTTGACTGGTATAAGGAAGCTACACTCGCTTGTAGAGTGTAGAGGTTTTGTCACGCTGAACTCAGGGACTTTTGTTAAGTGGTCTAATTGCTCTAACATTACCTAAACATTGTTTAGAAATGAAGTAAAATCAAACAACAAACGGTGAGCGAAATAAATATCAAACATTTCAGTGAAATAGTATTTGAAAGTATTAAAAAGAAATTGATCCCTTGTTCTAAATGAATCAATAATCACATTTTACGATGTTTTCGAAATCTTAGAAGTCTTGTTCTTGTAGAAAAACTGGCTTTGAACTCAGCATTTGATGCGTTTAATACATTAAATTGATAAAACTACCATTCAAATTTGTATCACTAAATAAAGTTCAAACATACAGAGTTATATTTGGAGTTCTCAGAAAAATGACTAATCATTTTTGTTATTTCATATAAACTATTAAGCACCTGTTGCAAAAGAAGTTTTTGTTATATGCAAACTCATAGTTGTATTCGTGTATTAACAAACGTCCGCAAGTGGACAGTTTGTACCAGATTCGAAGAACTAATAAACGCCAAAGTGGCCTTGTTTTGGACAACGCCTAACCTCTGTAAGGAATATGAACAAAATATCTTATAACTAGAACACAACCCTTCTGAACACTACTGATCTGAGTTATAGTGATGACTTTTAAAGGCAAAATTAACCTGAGGAAAAGAGAAAACAGGAAGCCTAGTCTGTATGAGGAAAGTAGCATACTCGGTGTTATTGAAACTGTTCACCAATGGTACAGGAAGCCTAGTCTGTATGAGGAAAGTAGCATACTCGGTGTTATTGAAACTGTTCACCAATGGTAATGAACGATGCCACACCAATGACGTCCAGCAAAAACACGTAGCAATTACCAAGTGCACACACTCGTGCATGTAACTGTAAACGTTCCCCATATGTGTACTGGTAGGGGATGACCGGTCGAACTGATGTGTATTGATACCAATTTATGGGCGGTCATGGAACATTATGTACCCTATTTCTACGATGCGTCAGATATCGTTAGAAGTATACATGATTATACACCTACTGTCAAGGCTATACTCTTCAGGTCGTCATATAATGTCAAACGTAATCGAGTATTCCATACACACAAACAATAAGAAAGAAGAATGTTTATCAATATCTTTTACTTTGTAATTGTTAATCATATTTTGGTTCTATCTTTTACTCCTTGACATAAGATCAGTGCTTTTTATCATGATGCTTGTTAATAACGTAAACAGAGTATTAAAAAAATACATTTTGTTAAAGAATGAGGATTGATAAAAAACAGCGTACACTTTTCAGCGACAACAGTTTTACCCAAAGTTTTGAGTGACATGCACCAAGTAAAAGCATAAGGTTTCATTCCTATAATTTGCAAGAAAGGGCGGGCGGTCCTTTGAGCTAGCCCCTTGTTATCAAAATGGATAAGGTCATAGAATCATGAAGGGGTTTGTCCAATACGCCTTGTGTTTCTGTCCCTGTTGAATAAGTGAATGTACTAATGATTTTGATAAATCCATACACAATATGCAGAACCAAGATGGTAATGTAGTTAATGGTAATGAACTATTAGCTTGTTAAAAACAACAAAAGGCCCAAAACATCTGACTACTTCACTTTTAGGATTTATTTCTTTGTTTGGCATACATAAGTATAGTATCTTTTATCAACATTTGTTTATATGGTCCTTATATACAAAATATATTTCATTCATACACGCAATGACTATATACTGTATATACGCATGATGCTGCAATTTCATACAAGGCACATTTAGTAAAATGAGTACAAGAAAATACAAAACAATACATGTATAATATGTGTTGTTTATAAAAACCTGACGCACGTCGCAAGATGACGAAATGATTATTTTATGCGACAGAGGGTGAAACAATGCATATCGCCCACAAATCATTAGTATGAAATGGTTGTAATAAGGATGCACTTATAGGCGGACGGTCCAGTGCAAGACTTTGTGCGATCGGCAGCTACAATAATGAAATTTGAAACAGCAATATCAAATGTCCTAAAAGATGTGAGCCGTGTCTTGTTTTGAATGGTCATCATCTTCCTCGCCAAACGTTATGCTATTTGCAGGTGTCCGGTCATCTTCTACGGGAACCCAGATGTGGGTAGGGGGCTCGGATTTCAACACGGGGCTTGGATACACGACAAACTGTGCTGGTTCTATTGGTGCGGTCATATAAACGCCCTGGCCGTGGCTCGTCTTGGCCGACATGTCGTCATCAGCGGTGTATTGGTAGCGCCTGTTTAACAACGTGCTGTGTTTAATACTAGTAGTCTCAATATCGGATAAGAAAACTTAATACTTCTTTTAAAATATGGGTCTTAAGAGATTGTTTAATAAATTGATCACGCTGATAGACCTATTGAAACAACTTTGCAATACCAAGAAACCTTTATGACGATATAAAATAACATAACACAGCAGTTAACAAGTAGCATGTTTGTGTTGGTACTTAGGCAAACTTACCTCCGGTACCTATAAAAAGAAAGCAAAGTTACAGTCAGGAATGTCAAACAAAAGAAAGTTTTATTTTTGACAGTATTTAGGTAATAAAGTAACGACAATAAATTGTTGTTGAGTATTTTCACAATGCACTCAAATCTTGCTTCAGATAAATATAGCACAACTATATTGTCGTTAATACAGCATAATAGAATAAAACTCCTATGCCTTTTTAAAATGATACAAGTAATTGCCTTGAAATGTAAACTTGTCACTTATTATATGTAAATATTGTTGCTTTATCACAATTTATTACTTTTACTGATGTTTATATACATCACCGAAGCAGGGCATTTCAACGAAACTAAAACTTGATAAAAAAATTAAGGTTGCAAAACGATTTGATATCGCACGTTGGTATTTAATACATGTAACTCTAAAACGTCGTCTTGTTAAGGTAAGACCTTTGTAATGGACTATAAAGGATACACATTAACTTGTATTTTTATCAAAATATAAACAATATTTTTTCATTAAAATGTGATATACTTTATGCTTTTACTTTCAACCATAGACAAGTCTTCTTAAAATACAAGCTATTGTTTGCTTAAATTAAATTAAAGGGAAATACTTTTACACCTTATTATCTCCCTTTAATTTGAATAGAATGAAAAATTTCAATTTTGTTTATAAAATCATAAAAACAACTGAAAAGCGGTTTGGTGGATCGTCTATAAATGGCATATGTTTCAATAAAATAAAGATTTTGAAACTTCTACTTAGCTGCAAATATGTGCATCCATTACAAAGGGTTTACCTTAATCAATAGTGCCACTATAACTCACCAGTCAGAAGAGCGGACCCAAATGATAACACAACCAAACAGCAGGATTAGAAAAACAATACCGCAAATTGCTCCGATAATAATTGCTGAAACAGTATGTTACACATGTACACAAGTAATAACACAACAAATAAAAAAGAGATGCCTTTATAAAGATAATTTGGAGAAGTAATGAGGAGTACGGCAGAAATGTATTTATGGGTTTTTTGTCGTGATGTCTTAGTTTTACAGTATTTTGGCAAAAAATCATTAAATAATAAAAAATACATTTCTTTCAATAATTTACAAAAAATATGTTTAATCCCAAGAACTTAATAAGATAAATAGAACTGCCGGTTATTATGCGAACAACGTAAGCTTGCAATGTCTAAGCTAAATGCTTAACATGTCTTCCAAGAAAAATACACCAATCCACTCGCTTAAATCAACCATGGCTTCATGGCTTCATTTTCGTAAATTAGGCCCAGTTGAACAAACTATACTTTATCGTCACAGTACTTACCTTCTCTTGTTGATAGAACGTTGTCTTTTTTGTCTTTTGAGAGACTTTCGGCTGAAAACAGAAACGCGACACTTTTACAACACAGATTTATAAAGGACACTCTTTGAAAAGTATTTGCAACAAACTCGAGGAAATCAATTAATACACACTTATTATGTCCATTTGCACATTGGTTTAACAAAGCGACGCATAAACACACACTTATTATTTTCATTTGCACCTTGGTTTAACAAAGCGACGCTAAGTCTAAGACACCTACATGTATTTAGTGAAGTAATTCAATGTTTACAACACTGTATCATGTTAAGGTAAAACTGTTTGATAGTCGTAAATATGTTAAATGATTAGGCCGAAAAAATGTGCGAAACAACTTAAAGGATAGGAGGCAGATGCTGTCTGGGAATAGTATTTCAAATGTTGGATATATTATTCGTTTGTTTTCAAACAAATAGATCATAGAAGTCCAAATATTTTGATGTACAACACATACTGCACTTACTCCTTAATTAAATCGATATTGTGTACACTACCTAAAGTAACATGTAAATATATGTGTGAATTTTCTCCACAACACAGTTTGATTATTTTGATTATCTTTTAAAGCGTATATGAGTGCATAGTATAAAACATTCTTGCAGAAACTTGAGCTTGAAATTGAGATCACAAGTGTACATTTAGGTACAAAACAAGATTTTTGTAATTTTGAAATTTGCAACAAACTTGATGAAATTATTTGTCACACACTTATCCTTTTCATTTTCACCTTGGTTTAACAAAGCGATCCTTAGTCTTAGACACCTGCATGTGTTTAGCGTAGTAATTCAATGTTTACAACACTATACTATTTTAAGGTAAACCAGTTTGATTGTCGTAAATATGTTAAATGATTTGGAAGGAAAATGTACGGAACAACTAAAAGGAAAGGAGACAGGCATTGTTTGGGAATGGTTCTTATTTCAAATGTTGGATCAAGTAATCGGTTTTATCAAACAAAGAATTTATAGAAGTCCAAATATTTAGATGAACAATCTGCAGGTTTTGTAATTAGCTATGTAGTGCGATGTGACTAGTTACGAACAAATTCCATTCCATTTAAGCCAATTAATGATCGTAACGCGATGTGGCCTTCTAGTCGCTTTATGTCTAAAGCATAATCTACCAGGTCACATTCGCATATGCATTTACATAAATTTAAAATAAATGTAAGCAAAAACAAATATGTAGGTCAAACGCGCAACCTTGATTATTTGAAATATGTTCATCTTCTTAAAAATTACCAAATCAACAGCTCTTGTGGGATTTAAACAGATGAAAGGGAAAGCCCTCAGGAAGCATAGCCTGCACGAGAAAACAGCAGCCTCGGTTTTATTGAAGCTGTTCATCAGTAGTTTTGAATGATGCCACACCACTGACGCCCCCTAGCGCATGAGCGGAA
>Ga0224511_10003391_pt1 | contig 11440 bp, 11 predicted proteins | sample SF_May12_sed_USG_2_FD_169988 | JGI IMG/M metagenome (GOLD analysis project Ga0224511, IMG submission 169988) | Sediment microbial communities from San Francisco Bay, California, United States - SF_May12_sed_USGS_8_1 | ecosystem: Environmental > Aquatic > Marine > Sediment | place: USA...
TCGGACCAGCCCTCGGAAAATAACGAAGAGCGCGTCATCCGGGTGGGAGCCTCCGGTTTCTCTTACGACGACTGGATAGGGCCCGTTTACCCTCAGGGGACAAAACGCTCCGACATGCTCCACTACTACGCCCACGAGTTAAAGTTCGACCTGGTGGAACTCAATTACACCTACTACACCATGCCGGAGCCAAAGGGAATCGAGGGGATGCTCTCCCGAGTGGAGCCAGGCTTTGCCTTCATCGCCAAGGCCCACCAATCGATGACCCACAAGATCCGTGACGAGTCTGGCGGGTATATCCGCGACGAGACCGCCGTGGCTACTTTCAAGGAGGGGCTGGCCCCCCTGATCGATGGTGAAAGGCTGGCCTGTGTGCTGGCCCAGTTCCCCATGAAGTTCAGCCGGGGGACACAGGGGATGGATCATATAGCCTGGCTCGCCGAGCGTCTGGCGCCGGTGCGTATGGTGGTGGAATTTCGCAACAAGGCCTGGATAGCCCAATCGGTGTTCGATTTTTTAAAGAAAATCGGCGTAGGATATTGCGTGGTGGACGAGCCGGACCTCCCATCCCTCTCCCCATTCATGCCGGTGGCCACCACCGATATCGCCTACTTCCGCTTTCACGGGCGAAATAAAAAATGGTTCGGCGTTTCCGCCGCCCAACGGCACAATTATGAGTACTCCGAGTCGGAGCTGCGCCAGTTCCTCACACCGATAAACAAGGTGGCCGAACAGGCGAAAACCACCCTGGTCCTCTTTAACAACCACTTTGGGGGCCAGGCCGCGCGCAACGCCATGGCGATGAGAGAGCTGCTGGGTCTTGCCGGGCAAAAGGCCACAGGTTAAGAGGCGTTGCTGTTGCTTTAGGGCATTGCGGGAGTATAATCGAAATCCATGACCGAAGAAATCCAGACAACAGAAACCGAGGATCAGCAATCCGGCCCCGTCAGCGCGGCGGCGGAGAGCGGGAACACTCATGCCCAAAAGAAAGTGGTGCGCCAGGTGGACCCGGAGGAGAGGCTGCCGATCACCGCGCATCTGGAGGAGCTTCGGTGGCGTATCATCTATGCCGTGGCCACAGTGTTCATCCTCTTCGTACCGCTATTCGCTTTGTCAGACTATGTGCTGATGATAGTCATGAGGCCGTTGCCTCCCGCGGAAACGCTCCACTCCACGGCGCCTCAGGCCATATTTTTCTTCTTCATGAAAATATCCCTTTACAGCGCCGTTGTCGTCTCCATGCCGATGATAATTTACCAGGCGTGGGAGTTCATCGCCCCGGGGCTTTTGCAAGTGGAGCGAAAATACACCGCGATTGTTGTTTTGTCCGGTTCCTTTTTCTTTGTTTTAGGAACTGTGTTCTGCTATTTCTTGGTCCTGCCGGCGGCTCTCGCCTTTTTTCAGGATTACGCTGCGGGCGCTGTGGCAAACATCTGGACCATTCACGACTATACCTCCTTCTTTTTCACGATCATTATTGCGTTCGGGCTCGCTTTTGAGCTACCCATAGTTATGGTTTTTCTTCTGGCAACCAGGGTAACCACATACCGGACCCTGGCCAGCAAGCGGCCCTATGCGATTGTGGGCGCCTTTGTCGCCGGAGCGCTCTTCACACCGAGCGACCCGTTGAGCCAAGCCATGCTTGCGGCGCCATTGTATCTTTTCTTTGAAATGAGCCTGCTGGTGGGATGGATCTTTTTCAAACCTCCGCCAGAGGAGCCTAAGGAGCCGTTGGATGAACCAACCGAAGGATAAATTGATCGCTGCCCTGGACGTGGACTCCCAGGAAGAGGCGATGGCCGCCGTGGAGCGGATGGAGGGCGCCCTTGCCTGGGTAAAGGTTGGCGCCAGGCTCTTCTCCGCCACCGGGCCCTCCGTGGTGGGGCTGCTCAAGCAACAAGGGCTGAAAGTTTTCCTCGACCTGAAGTTCCACGATATCCCGGCAACCGTGGCCTCCGCCTGCGCCAACGCGGTGGCCTCCGGCGCGGATATGATAAACGTCCATGCCCTGGGCGGACGCGCCATGATGGCCGAGGGGGCAGCAGCAGCCCGCAATGCGGCAAAAGCTTCCGGGCATTCGTCCCCCATCGTCATCGCCGTCACAGTGCTCACCAGCATGGGGCCGGAGGATCTGCGCCTGCTGGGCTTCAACCAATCTCCGGAGGAGCTGGCGCTTCACCTGGCTTGTGAGGCAAAGGCCGCAGGACTTGACGGTGTGGTGGCCTCCGCTCATGAGGTGGCTGCTATAAAAAAAGTCAATGGCCCCGATTTCGTTGTGGTGACTCCTGGCATTCGCCCCGCCTGGGCCAGCGTGGATGACCAAAAGAGGATCATGACCCCCGCCCAGGCCCTGGGGATGGGGGCGGATTTTCTGGTGGTGGGCCGCCCCATATTCGCCGCGGCAGACCCGAAGGCCGCGGCCCTGCAGACATTGAAGGAGATGGAGGAGGAGTAACGGCCATCATTCCCGATGAGCCTGAGTCCTTCACAGAAGTAGAATACAAATATGATACGACTAGATAATATATCCAAAGCGCATGGCGGAACACCTGTATTTTCTGAGCTGTCTATACATATCCGGCCTGGCCGCCGCGTGGGCCTGGTGGGGGACAACGGCGCGGGGAAAACCACCCTGCTCAATATCCTGGCGGGCGACCTGTCGCCGGACGAGGGGCGGAGGATAGTTTCTCCCGGCGTGCGCATCGGCATCCTGCGCCAGGAAACTGGCGGGGAGGATCATGTCCCTCTGCTGGAAAACGTCATCGCCGGGGCGGATCATCTGGTGGTCATGCAGGATGAGATGAACACGATCACCGATCGCCTGCATGAGGCGGAGAGCAGGGAGGACCTTAAAACCGTGGAGAGGCTGGCCCACGACCTGGCCGAGGCCCAGGAGCGGTTTCACGACGCGGGAGGGTATGCCGTGGAGGGAAAAGCCCGCGCCATCCTGGTGGGGCTGGGGTTCACTCCGGACCAGTTCGACCGTCCCACGGGAGCTTTTTCCGGCGGCTGGCGGATGAGAATGAGCCTAGCCAGGCTACTGCTTTCCCACCCGGGGCTGTTGCTGCTCGATGAGCCGACCAACCACCTGGACCTGGAATCATCCATCTGGCTGGAGAGTTTTTTGACAAGCTACGATGGTTCGCTGCTGATAATCAGCCATGACAGGTTTTTCCTGAACCGAATGGTGGATTCCATCGCCGAAATCGAGTTCGGCAAGCTGACCTTGTACCCGTTCCCCTACGACAGATACGTGGAGGAGAAACAGATACGGCGTGAACACCTGGAGTCCGCCGCCAACCGTCAGCAAAAAGAGATCGCCCATCAGGAGCGGTTCATAGAGAGATTCCGGGCCAAGAACACAAAAGCCACCCTTGTCAAAAGCCGTGAGAAGGCGCTCAACAAGATCGAGCGGATCGAGACCGTGAAGCAGACCAGGGGCATCGGATTCAAGTTCGTGGAAACGGGGCGCATCGGCCACACTCCGGTGGAGGTGATAAAAGCCACAGTGGCCTATGGCGATAACGTGGTGTATCGCGATCTTGATTTTTCTATTCGCAGGGGGGACCGGATCGCGCTGGTGGGGCCCAACGGCGCCGGTAAATCGACCCTCATCAAGCTTCTCTCCGGGCTGTTGTCGCCGAAAAGCGGGATTTTGAAAATTTCCGAAAGCGTGTCTATGCGCCATTTCGCCCAGCATCAAATCGAGGCGCTGGATCCGGAGAAAACGGTTCTGGACGAGCTTATCTCCGGTATCCCTTTCGACGCCATCCCCAGAGCAAGGGGAATCCTGGGCGCCTTCCTGTTCCGCAAAGACGACGTGGAGAAGCTGGTGAAGGTTCTCTCCGGCGGAGAAAAGAGCCGACTGGCGCTGGCCAAGATCGCGCTCAATCCCACCAACCTGATGCTGCTGGACGAGCCGACAAACCATCTGGACTTGAAAAGCAGACAGGCCCTGGAAAAAGCCTTGGCGGGATACAAGGGGTGTCTTGTCCTTATCTCTCATGACCGCGCCTTCATCGACGGCGTGGCCAACAAGATAGTCCATGTGGAGCATGGCCAGCTTACAGAGTTTTTGGGCGACTGGATGTATTATGAACGGACGAAGGAGCAGAAGCTGGGAACCGCCGCCGCCATGCCTGACGCGGTTATACAGCAGAGCGCTCCGGCCACCGTCAAGGATAAGAAATCAAAAAAAGAAGCCCGCCAGGAAGCGGCCCGGCAAAGAAACGAGCGAAGGGGAAACGCCGGCAAGCTGAAGAAAGATCTCACCGCCGTGGAGACCAGGATCGCGGCGGTGGAAGTCAGAAGCGGCAAGGTGGAGCAGTTGCTGGCCGATCCTGATACTTACAAAGACCAATCTTCATCCGTGGAGCTGGCTCGTGAACTGGCGGCGCTGAAAAGCGAGAACGCAAAGCTGCTGCTGCGCTGGGAATCATTGTCTGGCCAGATAGAGGCGATAGGCTCCGGCGCGTAGCATATGTGAGCGGGATGTGCGCTCTCACCCCGCGTCCTTGAACTCCACCGCTGAATAACCAGCCCTTTCGATCGCGTTGCTCATCATCTCGTTGGTGACGCGGCCCTCGTCGAAGCTCACTTTCGCCTGTTGTCCCTCCAGGTCCACTTTCGCATCCTCCACTCCGTCGATCCTCATCAGCGCCTGCGACAACCAGTTGACGCAATGCCCGCAGCTCATTCCCTCGATCCGTATCACCCGCTTTGTCATACAGCCATCCACCTTATTTGCTTTTTGTGAGGCCGGATACGGAACGCACCAGGTCCGACAGCGAGACGATGCCGGTGAGTTTTGCATTCTCGGTGACGATGAGCCTGGAGACCCCCAGATGTATCATCATGCTGGCGGCGTAACGAATGTCCCACTGGCCTTCGGCGGAATAGGCCGGGCGGCTCATCACGTCGAAGACATTGAGCATGGAAATCTGCTCATCCTCGGCAAGCACCCGGCGGGCGATGTCTGTGAAGGTGACGATGGCGTATGCGTCGTGATCGTGCCTCGGTGGCACCACGGCGGATTTCACCTTGCGCGAAAGCATCAGCTCCAGCGCCTCCATCAAAGTGGCGGAGCCGTCTATGGTCACCACATCGGTGACCATCATGTCTTTTACTCTTGTAACCAAACCTGCCTCCCTTGCTGTCCCGTGCCTTTATTCTATCAGGCTCCGGAACGGTTATAAATACTCCTCGGCTTCCTTTTTCAGGGTGGACAGCTGGCTCTCCAGCCCCACCACAGACTCTATGGGCAGCGAGAAGGATATCCCGTTGCCCGGATGTTGCATATCTCCTGCGTCGTATATCGCTTTCAATATCTTCTGGCATGTCCGTTTTTCCACCAAGGTGATGAACGCTTCCTGGGGTTTGTCCAGTGTGAGACCAAAGAATGTCTTCGCCTCGTTGCTGCCGGTGCCGCGGACATGGACGATGGTAGCCCCGGTGGCCCCGGCCGCTTTTGCCGCGCCCACCACCTCCTGGGTCTTATCCGCGGGACAGATGGTGAATACCAGGTTAAATTTCATCTTTTATCTCCTCTTCTTCTTAGCTCAACTATTGTTTTCATCGTTACCGCATAGCCCAGGACCGTGACCATGGGGAACACGGAGGCAAACGCTATCAACCCGAATCCGTCTATCAACGGATCGCGCCCAGGGGTGTTGGAGGCCAAACCTAGGCCGAGGGCGGCGACCAGCGGCACGGTGATGGTGGATGTGGTCACTCCGCCGGAGTCGTAGGCCAGGGGCACTATTTCCTTCGGGGCGAGCCATGTCAGCATCAGTACCGTCGCGTATCCGGATAGAATGTATATCCAGAGAGGGTCGCCATTGAAGATCCGCTGCACACCCACCGCAAGCCCAATGGCCACACCTATGGCTACAATGTTGCGTAGACGAAAGCTTTGCAACCCACCCGACGAGACCTCCTCAGCTTTTTTCGTAACCGCCAAAAGCGCAGGCTCGGCCATGGTGGTGGCGTATCCGATGCAAAACGCGAATGCGATTGTCCACTGCTTATGATCCGGATGGGAGAACTTTTCCGCCATCGCCTCACCGATGGGGAATATCCCCATGTCCAGCCCCACGATAAACAGGTAAAGCCCAACCACCAGAGCCAGGAAGCCGCCCGCGATCCGGTGGGCGTTGGGCAGGCGGGCGCGCAGCACCACGAACTGAAAAAAGAGCGCCACCACCAGCACCGGCGCCACATCCCGGAAGACTGAAAACAAATCGCCGATTATCAATCCGTATTCACTCATTACAGCACCGCTATTCCGTACACCATGACGGTGGCCATGGGGGTCATGGCCGCGAACGCCACCAGCCCGAATCCATCGATGAGTGGATTACGTCCAGAGATAGAGCTGGCCAGCCCCACTCCCAAGGCAGTTACCAGCGGCACCGTCACCGTGGAGGTTGTGACTCCGCCCATGTCATAAGCAAGGCCTACTATATCCTTGGGAGCATAGGCGGTGAGCGCCATAACTAAAGTATACCCGCCTATGAAGTAGTAGTGGATCGGGTGCCCCAGGATGATGCGGATGGTCCCCAGCGCTATCCCGAAGGCAACCCCCGCCGCCACAGTGTTGCGCAGCGCGAACGCCGTCAGGCGCCCATGGGTGATCAACTCCGCCTTTTCCGCCACCGCCAACAGAGCCGGCTCCGCCACCGTGGCGGAGTACCCTATGGCCACGGCAAAAGCCAGCAGCAACTTTACGTCTCCCTTTTCCGCGAAGGAAAAGGCCAGCGACTCCCCCAGGGGGAACAGAGCCATCTCCAGCCCGCGCATGAAGAGAAAGAGCCCCGTGATGACCAGGGCTATTCCCGCCAGCATCCTGGGTGTGTTCGGAAAACTCTCCCCGATGACGACGAACTGAAAGAAGAAGATGACAACGAGCAGCGGGGCCACGTCCATAACGGAGCGGAAGAAAAGCTGGAAGAGATATTTCATATTTCCCCTGGCGCGTCTTGACAGTTATTCCATGGCCACCTAAATGGCAAGCCATCTTGATGGCAAGCCATCTTGATGGCAAGCCATCTTGATGGGGGGCCATCTAGATGGCAGCCACCCCGCCAGCGGGCCACCATACCCCTCCAGTGTATTACTCGGCGGAGAAAAACAGAACAGGATTCTGTGTGTGGAGACTCGGTGATCGTACTTCGAAAAGCCGAAGGCAGTGGCAGAACTCGAAGCGGGGGGGAAGGATTTTTGATTAAGGGTCCCTTTGCCCTGATATTATGGCAACAATGTTAACCACAGATGATGTCGCTTCGACGCATAAAGCGGCATCACGAAATTCTGCTGTGCGGTTATGTTGAAGATTGTTTGCAAAATCCAGCGCAGCTTTGGCATGCTTTCTTGCCGGTTCATAATGCCTACCAGATAATTCACAAGTCAGATAACTTTCTAACATTCGCTTGGCATCTGTTTTGCTCGGGGTTGTCCCAATTGTAAGCATACCCATACACGGTGGGGAATTTATTTCCCCACACCTCCCCCCGTTGACTCACCCCACTCCCTCCCGTAAAGGAAAGCCAGCCTGGAGAAGAAAATGGAAACCGTCTACGCAGAGACCACGCCGTCAACAGGATCCGAGGCCATAAAAACTGGCCGCCATCGCCACCATGGGCTTTCGGGGGGGGCGATCCCTTCCATCGTGTATGTGCGCCGCATAATCCGGACCAGCGGCCTAACCCACTTTTTCCAAATCCGCCCCTATTTCCCCAGCGGCTTTACCAGGCCGGGATGGGTTTTTTCCAGGGTCTTCAAAATCCGCAGAATGGCGGTGCGCGCCTGGCTCACTCCGGCGGCGCCTTTCGCTTTTGTAAATTTTTTCAGCGGCATCACGGCTTTTGCCATGGTCCTGTGCCCCCCGGCGCTGCCGTATTGGGCGAACAACCCGGCGGTGATGGCCCCCACGTCCAGGTCCGGGTCCATGTTCCTTATGGAAATGACCACGTTATCGCGGCTCACCCCTCCCACAGCGCAGACCGATGTGTCGCCGATCTGCATGGAAAAATCGGCGATGCGGGGGATAATGTCCTCCTTGCTGGCGCGGCCAAGCCAGATGAATAGCAGGCGGCCAATCTCTCTGCGGCTCCGGATCGCCTTCACGAAATAGTCGAGCTCTTGGGAGCGGAGCCTGGGCCGTGACATGCCGGATAACAGGTCGTGGTTGGCCAGGGGCCAGAGCATGTTGAAAGCCTCAAAATCGCGGGTGGAAGACTGCCGGGAGAGAAGCATGGTATCCGTGATGACACCATACAAAAGAGCGGTGGCCAGCCTCTGGTTTATCTTCACCCCTGCGGCGCTAAGAAATTCGGCCATGATAGTGGCGGTGGCGCCGTAGCCTGTGTCCACCACCCGAAAGTCGGCCTTGTACCGCTGGGGGTATGGGTGGTGGTCTATCACCACGTCCGCCTTGATAGACCCCACAGACTTGAAATAAGGCGGCTGCACATCCACCATCACCACCTTGTCGAAGCCTTTCACCTCTTCGGGCAAGACAGAGCCCACCTTCACGCCCAACAGCCGCAACATGGCCCTGTTTTCGTTGCGGGTAACTTTTCCGAAAGCGCGTATGGGCGCTGTATCGTCCCCCGCGCCTAAAAGCGCCTGGATGGCCATCCCGGAGGCGATAGCGTCGGGGTCGGGATCGTTCTGGGTTAGGATCAGCACCCGGTCGGAGTCCTTTAACGCGCTCCACAATTCAAAAGCCCGCTGCCGGGTGGAAATATCCCGCCACTCCCCCGAAAGACGCTCCTTGGCCGATTCCATCAGGTTCACCACCGATACGTTCGGCCTCGCCGCAGCCTCCGCCGAAACCGGCTTCTCTGAGATGAACAGCACTGGAGGCGCGGGCCCCTGGGGCGGGAACGCGCTGGTGAGCGGAGTGAAAAGATCAGGTTCGCAGGCGCCTATGATAACCCGGTCCGTCTGCTTGATATCCAACGTCGCTATAAAACCTGAGGTCAGTTCCCTGGCGTACAGCGTGTGCTCCCGATCCGGCGCCGAGGCGCCTGGCTGGTATCCTCCCACAGCCACCATCACCATTTCCACTCCCGGCTCCGTGGCCAGGCTTGTGGCCACATGGGACAGGGTGGAGCAATCCAGAAAAACGAAATATTTCAATCAAACGACCTCCCCCATATGATTATAGGCCCTTGAATACGAATTTGCCTCTTCTGATTTTCGATCGTCCCACGTAGAGGACACCGAGGTTCTGGCGTAACGCTCTGGCAACCAGACCGGCAGGACACCCCGGACGGTATTGGCGCTGTCATTCCACAGCCTGCGGCTTGTCCCTCGTTATCTCATTATGTTCCGACGCGCTCGCATTGGCTCTCCTGCAGCTCCAGCAACATCTCCAGCATCAGCTCCACATCGTCCAGGCGCTGCTGCCGACTGTAGGTGGAGGCCCGTAGGTCCGCCTGCACATGAGATACGAAAAAGTGGAGTAAAATCCGCGCGATACCCCTGGTTTTAAAGGCTAGCTCAGCCATATCCCCCGTCATGGGCTCGACGTTCACCGAGCTGCACAAGCCGCAAGGTTCTTTTTCCCCTCCGCGCCGACCCAAAGCCGCCATGTCCAACATATCCCTCTCCAGCTTTTCCAGAACATCCCAGAGCTCTTCGGCCGAACTGGCCGAAAGCATTCCACGGATCATTCGAATTGTTTCCGCCGCCACAGCGGCCTTGCGCGCCACGCCGCATCCATCGCAGGCGTGGCCAGCTTCCCCACGAAGCATGGTGTCACCCCCAGGCGAAAAGTTTACGGAGGGCCACTCCCACATGGGTGGTTTTGGCTATTCATCGCTAATCCTCTCGAATCGATCATGGTCAGGGCGGCGCATCGACTGTCGCCCATTTCGCCCTACCCCCATGCTCGCGCGTCATCTGCGTTTATGCGGCCCCCATAGATATAGACTTCGGGGCCAGATAGTATTATTATGCCATATGGTATTCATGCTTATGATGTTATCAATAAACAGAGTATGCGTCAACATAATATTTATATAATTGAATAAAAACAGTAGAATATTCCCATGGCCAACGGCGTATTCAATGACAGACTGAGGGAACTCATGAGGCGGCAGAAAAGCGTCAACGATTTCTCCAAGAAATGTGGTATATCCACCAGCCTTATGCTCGCCTACCTGGGCGGAAAGAGCCTACCTGGGCTGGAAAACCTGATAAAGCTCGCAGCGGCGGCGGACGTAAGCGTGCAGTGGCTGGCCAGCGGGATGGGGCCAACCCGGGCGGACGCGCAAATGTATGAAACAGAGCGGCGTAGGGAAGAGGCTATGGACAAAATGGACAGGGTGGAGGCGGGGGTGGAGAAAGCCCGGCTCCTGGCGGGGCGCAAGATCGCTCCCGGCGCCTTGCCTGATATTCATGCTTACGCTTTTTTGAACAATCTTGGGGAAAAACAGATAATCGACCTGGTGCGAAAATGGGGCAGTCGATACATGGAGGAGCGGCGGGTGGATTATGAGCTTTTGCGCAACGCCGTTCTGGCGGTAGAGGAACTGATGGAGAAAGGAAAGGTGACCCTTTCCCTGGAAAAAAAAGCGGACATCATAGCTCTGGTATACGAAAACAGCCTGGAAGCCGATGGGGAGAAAGTGAAATTGATAGACAAAGGGCTCGCCTCAAGGCTGATCAACCTGGCGCGCTGACTCCATCCCCAGTGGCGATGGGTAGGCGGCTGGAGACGCAAGGCGATTAATTGGTCGGGGCGAGAGGATTCGAACCTCCGGCCCTCTGCTCCCAAAGCAGATGCGCTACCAGGCTGCGCTACGCCCCGACGATAATTAACCAGCCCTCTATACTACACTTTCCACGCGCTTGATATCAACCATCACTTTTCAATGGCTCCTCGCCATCTGGGGGGGGAGCCGCAAAAGCCCTGGAATCTTCTTGAGTCGTCACGCACGGAAGGTTTTATGGAATGCTCAGATTTGTTTTTAGCCTATGGCAGGGAGGGCTCGATACAGCTTTGCGCCAGCCATCGGACCACCGGCGCCGCCACGCCGTCCCCGGTCAGGCGGTATGCGTCCTGGCTTCCCTCCGGAAGCTTGTAATCGTCCGGCAGCCCCATCAGCCGCGCCGACTCCCTGGGCGACAGCAGCCTGCTGCGCGCTCGGCCCCCTTCCACGATCAGGATGATTTGTCGGCTGGAGCCTCCCGCCGGTGTGCGCAGGCAACCGGCCACTCCATCAAACCGCACTTCGGCTCTCTGGCTGCTCCTCCCCTGTCTGTCTTTTCGTGTGCGTTTAAAAACCGCGCCGACACGCCGCTCTCCAGAATCGATCGCATGCCGTACCTTGCCCACATGCAAAGGGCTCATCAGGGACAATAGCTTGTCCCTTTCCTGCCGGGAGTGCCAGCGCGCGCCAGGAGAGTCGTTCTCGATGATATCCGCCAGCGA
>Ga0224511_10003392_pt1 | contig 11439 bp, 7 predicted proteins | sample SF_May12_sed_USG_2_FD_169988 | JGI IMG/M metagenome (GOLD analysis project Ga0224511, IMG submission 169988) | Sediment microbial communities from San Francisco Bay, California, United States - SF_May12_sed_USGS_8_1 | ecosystem: Environmental > Aquatic > Marine > Sediment | place: USA...
ACTACAATCGATACTCTCAGTTGACTCAGTGGTGCAGTGGTAACGCATCCGCTTTGGGTGCAAGAGGTCCCGGGTTCAATCCCCGGCTCCGGCAAGGGTTTTTATGTTTGATTTTTTTGCTTTGTTGTTGTTGTGTTTTTACTTTTTGTCCAAAAACACACTATTTGTCACAAAAGTTTGCAATTCCTTATACAGTGTTAATTTATTTAGTATTCTTAACATATTGGAAGATTTGTGACTGATTATGAGGGTATAAAGATACAGACCTAGCATCTTTAAGTTATTGAAGATGATATGAAAACAAACTGTGAACCAGACTTCAATTTCATTTAATTAATTTTATGCAAAAATCATGGTTGATTTTACAGTTGTTTTGTGCAAAATATTTATTAAAACGACTATGGACGATTAAACTCAACATATAAGACTATTGTCAGTATGCATGTTTGCCATATACTTGCTTCTTTGTCTGCTTCCCAGCTTCTATTGTAATGATAATAGTGATGAATTGGAAGATAACATACCTTTTGTATTTGACATGGATATTGTCACAAACAAACAAACACGTGAACAAAACATATTATCAGTACATCTTCTAGTAAAAGAACAACTGTTTTACTAAAACTCGAAATAATTTTTTGTGCAAGTCAGCTTAGCTATCAAACAAACAACAAGCCATTCTATAATAATAATAATAATAATTATAATAATAATAATGATAATAATAATAATAAACATAATAATAATAATAATAGACACCTTATATTCTGAAGGTTGCATATTAAGTTATTACAGCAAGTATAATACACTTATTTACAATATGGCCTTCTAATTAACAACATGCACATATATAATTATTATATATATTTAGGTTAAACTGTTTAACAAATATATTTCAAATATATGAGTTATACTAACCCTCCCATTGGCATCAAAATCGAGCCCGAAGGGGTTGCGGGGCCCGCCCCCTGCCTGGTTAAGATGACCAACGCCGTCCCAGATGCGCGAGGAGATGCACGGATGTGTCACTTGGTTACCGTTCGGAATCTGGTCCCGGAAGTAGGAATACGCATGCGCGATGCCAAGAACGTTGATGATAATGAGGATTCTGAATAAAGCCTTTGGTTTTATATCGTGCACGCAAAACGCACGTGGCCACACACTGCGTGCAGTTGCAAATATATTAACTTTATTAACATAATGTGCGCATGAAGGCGCATTTCATCTAAGAAAAGAGTTATGTCTAAATAATTCACTGATAATAAATGATAAATATTGAAGCTCATGCCCCACCCCCTTTCTGATACGCAGTTTTCAGGGGGTTTAGACGTTACATAGTACGCAAAGCGTCGGCACGCCGTACGCACAAATCTTGTTTTATTGTGTCTGAGCAGACATCAACATTAACTTTTAAAATGTGCCATTTTCATCAAGAAACAGAACAAAAGTGACATATTTTTTATTGTCAAATAAATAATTTTTCGCACATTAGCTTCGTTTGCGCTTTTTGACATTGTATCAGTTTTAAGACCTGTCACATGGAATATACGAATCTTAAAATTAAACACTCTCAAGCAAACAAACAACAGAATAAATGTTCCTGTGCATGCAACCAACTGTATTTTTGTCTTCTTTGTGTAAATAGAAACACCCCGAAAGGTTGATTTTGTTGTTAAACAGCACGCAATACGCTAGGCCAAAATAAGGCCGTACGCAGTACAATGTACTCAGGCTTTAAATAAAGCAGTACGCGGTAGCAAGGGGGAGGGCGGTTTCACCTTCAACAAATGTACATTTAGTTTCATATTTGTGTTTTGAAATGTTGCCGAATATACGTTTAAATAAGAGGAATGTTCGTTCAAAAAATAATGTTAAAGTTCAAATATCTAACTTTAATATTTTAATCGAAGAAAATAAAACTTCCTCTTACCTCATACTTAATTCCAATAGTCTCATGCTTAAACTGGATATGCTACACCTTCTTTCTCATAGTGCAAACCAGACTTCTAAAGCAACTCCTTATGTAACTAAATTGTACTAAAATGGAAATATTATGTAAGCAATGTTGGAGGACCTCTACCGGAACAGATTATGACAAAACGACTCATTGGGTTAAAAACAGCATTCTGTCACTGCGTTTTGTTAGTTAAAATGCATGTCTGCCCGGTCACCCGTGACAATAAACACGTTTGTACCGGTACATACCTCTTCCTCTTCCTTCTCTGTATGAATCATGCGAAGCTGAGATGAATCATTGAACCAATGTTCAAACAATACCCCAGACACAGAAACTGCACGCAAATATAAATATAATACCCGAGACAGACGACACAATACTTCGTGCCATATCTTAAAGCCCCCATAGCACAGTTTGGCCATAAAAAGGAAGAAAAACATCTTTTGTATCCCCCAAAAAATCTAAATAACTGCGTGATAAAGCATAAACTTAAGCTACCATGTGCTAGTTTTTATTAAATTGTGCACAAACCAGGACATTTTCCAATACACCATTAATTATGAGGGGATAACATGTTCTTGTCCATGGGACAGTAAAAGGATTTTCCTCAGATTTCATGCATTTTTCATCTTTTTAAATATGTTGTCATATTTTAAGAGTCAAACATTCAGCATCACATTTCTTCTCTGAGACTCATGTCTAACTTTTATTCTTAGATAAGTACATTCCAACCCAAAAGTATGTGCTCTAGTCGCTTTAAGTCAAATGCATTGATGTACATTTTTGTATTTATCTTGGTTTCCAAAGGAAATTGTTAATCTTTATCAAAAATATATAAAAATGTGTCCGACTTCCTTCCACAAAACGTTGTTTTTATTTACTTTTATGCTTTGGTCTTCACAGACAAAAGGGTGGATCTGGTGAAATTTTCAACAATATATAAGAATACATACATAAGTAAATAGTATATACTTAGTTTCGGTTGATGTAAGGTGCATTTCAGGTTAATTAATGTATTGTGTAGTTCAATAGTGTGTCTTTCCACATATTAATCCGTGGACAAGTAAACATTTCTGAGATTTCGCCACCCCTGCTTCCTTTCAAAAACATAAAAACGTTGTTTGAATTTACTTTTTTACTTTGGTTTTCTGAGACAAAATTGTGGATCTAATGAAATATCCTATACTTAGTTTAGATTGATGAAAAGTGTATTTCAGGTAGTGCTGTCATTGAAACGCCATTTAGCGAATCGGTGATATCGATATATCGAAAGAAAAATATCGCCGATATATCAATATATCGACATATCGATGAAAATTGGCTTTCAATTGAAATTTCTCTTAAAAACACTTTAGAATGCACATTATATGTGTATTTTTGCATATGCTTCTTCAAATCTATACTTTCCTTTTACATAATTCCTAAAAAAAGCTTGAAAACCTTGGATTTTTTCTATCAAATGAAATGTTTAAAATTAAGTTTTCAATTTGTTTATGTGATTTGGTATGTTTATAACCTGGAGCTTGATTTGTTTTAATTCTAACCATAATAAGGCAGTTATTCATTCTCCCTTAAATGTGATAATTTGTCAAACATTTGTTTTTTATACATTTTACAATATAAGGAAAAAAACTACTTTTTTAATGTCTCGCCCGCACATTTAACCTTTTCTTATTATGCTCTTGCTTTACTTTGAAACAGTAAACTTGCTTGAGTTTACCGTACTTCTTAATTGTATCTACCTTGTTTAGTCTCAACACATTCTTTGTCATTGAAAATTGTCATTCCTTTTGCAATTCTTGATATTATTTAGTATTTTTAACATACATGTACAGCAAAATTCATGACTGATTATATCACCCCCTCCAATCACTAGAACAGTAACACAAGTGACAAGATCCTTCAGGAGCGAAATTGCAGCAAGCCTGGATGCAGCAAGAAAGAAGAAGCTCCCAGTGCAAACAAAGCAAACACTAATCAACTTCGTAAAGGGGGGAGGCTCAGTTACAAGCAGTCGCAGATCAACCGGACTCCTAACCACAGCAAGAGATTGGGATCTCCTGTTTGATTTTAAGAAACAACTGAAATTCGCAGCAGAAATAGTCAACACAAAACTATGCCCCGATATCTTGATGCTGTCAAGAATGAAAAAAAAAGATTGTTCTTCTGGAGCTGACGGTACCATGGGAAGAAAGAATGGAAGAAGCACATGAGAGGAAGAAGGCCAAGTACCAAGCGTTGATGGACGAGGGCAGACAGCAGGGGTAGAAGACCTGGAACCTCCCTGTGGAGGTTGGCAGTCGGGGCTTTGCAGGACAGTCACTGTGGAGAGCCTTTAGCATCCTTGGCATCACTGGAATGGCAAGAAGACAGGCTATTACAGACATCTGTCAGCAAGCAGAGGCATCTCAATGTTTGTGGCAGCGATGGACAGCTAACCAAGTTCTTGGTCGACGCACCTCTGGAGGATGTTGTGGAAAGCTCCGAAACATCTGATGAAGGAGGCATCCACCTGATGAAAGAACTGGTGCAAGGACAATCTTGTATTGAATGAATCCGCAGAGTTATTCGTGCGTATCCTTTAAGAATAAAGTGATATTCTTTCCTTTGTAGCGTTAATGATTCATCATTTTATGTTTATGAAAAACGAATACAGCACGCAATCTGGCATCCGCTTTGGTTGCAATAGGTCCCGGGTTCAATTCCCGGCTCCGGCAAGGGTTTTTATGTTTGATTTTTGTTGTTGTTGTGTTTTTCTCTTTTGTCCCAAAACACATTATTTGTCACAAAATTTTGCATTTTTTGCAATGTTAGTTTATTTAGTACACTTAATTAACATGTTGCAAGATTTGGGACCGATTATAAGGGTATAAAGATACAGACCTAGCATCTTTAAATATACAGAGATCAAAATAATCTCACGAGCATTTTATTCATTATTTATATTTTTTACAAGAATAATGTACTCCGGGCGTTGACAGAGGTGTAAGCGAAACTTGTGTAGCACGCCCTCTGGTGAGATAATGAGAATGGTCCGGACTCTTAATTTGCTTCCGTTTTTACATTTGTCCATAACTTATAAATATAACGAACGACACCAGAGTGTAGGTACATGTGTTCGCCCATTCTCTTACCAGAGGATTTGCTACACAAGTTTTGCTTTCGTAGCACGCCCTCTGGTGAGATAATAGTATTCGCCTGTTGCACTCTTTATGTTCTTTTCGCAAATTAATTTCTTTGCGTTGTTTAGTTAGAAATATGACGCATGCGCACTAACGATTAATAACAATAACATTTTGACGCATTTACTTTCATTAAAAATGCCTCTTTTTGCGAGTAGTACGCCTTTCGATCCCGATGTGGGTAAGTAAAAACGAATAAAAGTAAAGGCTTTTAATGGGCACAACCAAAACTGTGTGTGTATGTTGTCTGAAGTTCACAATAATAACACGCAAAAATGACACAAATGACTTGTCAATTTGTCTTGTGACATTCAGTCACACAGACACAAAGCAGTCAATGTTTTTACTTTGTAAATATTTTACACATATACTTGGTTGCCAAACTTAGTTCACTATTTTTATGAAAAATGTTCTCTTTACAATTATTCCAATAGTTTATATGACAGATATGATATGAGTCATTGATGTGTTGACATTTCACTCACTGTCATCTTGTTAAAAAAAGCAATGCAGCAAGGATTCAGGGAAAAGGTGTGACAATTGTTGTGTTCTTAAAAAATGTCCTCAATGCAGTAATCATGCATTACTGTATTTCTTATCTGTAGAGTATTTCTTAAGTCTTTGTTGTGTATCAAAGTAATCAAAACATTATATACTAAATTAGTATGATTGTTCTACCATCGTCACAAGATAAATGTTAAAGTGGGTAGATAAGACAGCCTCTAAATAGGTCCATTATCCATCATTGTTGTCTGCTTGAAAAGTGACTACATACTAATGACAATCATTTCTCTTTCTATTGAGTGTGAATGCTTAGTTCACACTGTCCCGGTGTTTACCCTAATGCATCTCAGTAATTTGTAGCCAGTGGACCAGGAAAATTGGTAAAGCCTTGTTCACACTGTCCCTTTTTACAGCCCTGGTGCATCCCAATTTGGACACCAAGGCCAACCACAACCATAGTGATGCAATGAATCGTTACTTTACCAGCATTCACAAGCTGATAATGTGCTAAACCTTATTTTGGTGGGCATGAGTTGGGATTACATTGTCTCTCCTACCCGACACATCGTGGCCAAACAAGGAGTTACTGTTTCATGTCAGTTTACTATGGTTTCCCCTGGCGGTCTTGTTGTGGATAGTTTCAAAGTTTTCAAACCACCTAGGCCACTTCCCTATAATTATCAGTTAAACATGTTTAATCCCAATTCAATGTAGTTTTTCTTGGCATTGCTACAGTTGTGGTCCAAACAGAGACACAATATAGCTGTATACGGGGACAGTGTAAACTAGGGGGCTGCTGAAAGTCAGGATGAACCAGGCATCATGGGGATCTTGGTTTAAAGAAAAACTTTATATCAGTCACTACATTGAATCTTTTTTAGTGTTTCCAACACTCACATAAATTCAGACATGAAGGGCAGAACATACACACATAAAATCAAAACAGATTGATTTCATTTGGAGTTACTTGACTGTGACCTATAAATGTGTGGCTTTTCAATTGTTTGACCCATATGTAGTGTAGATTATGCACTACAGTCAATACTGAAAGTCAACCAATCTTGCTTTCATATTTCTTATGTTTTTGGGTTGTTAAAGAGAAAAATAAAACAGATAAAGATTATTTGTTTGTTTTCGTCAGAGAAGGCAACAAGTGAGATGAACACGGTCGAGGACTGGGGTCTCATAATGGACATCTGTGACAAGGTCAAGATTAACAATGGGTCAGTTAACCTTATTTTATCTTAGTTTTGCATACCACATTTTCAGTGCAAACTTATAACCAACATTAACATTAAACATATATGTCCTCATCAAGTAATTAAAAGCTTCTATCACACTTAAATTTAATGTTTTTGGAAGTAGATATTTATCATTACTATTATTTGTCAGTTTTACTTACAACTGCTTGCTGTATTACAGGTACAAAGATTGCCTCCGGTCCATAGTAAAGAGACTGAACCATCGTGTACCATTTGTAGCCATGCAAGCATTGACGGTAAACAACATTGTTCATGTGTACTTTCTGTAACATTGACATTAGTTATGTAAAGTATGCATCACACTAGGAGTCATTAGGTGTTTGAGGAAAATGTTTATTCTATAAAGTTTTATAATTGCCTTTTATCAGAACAGGCCAAACACTTGTTTCAACCTAGATCTCTACGGTTTTTTGGTACCACACTGAAATAAGATCCTTTTACAGAGTCAAACTGTTTCAATTAATACTATTGTAAGACTTACCAAGAACAAGTATTTTGCTTTCATGGGAGGTGTACAATATATGTTAATACCTTTTAAACCTCTGTCTGGGCCAATCAAAATTATTTGTACTGTATATTCTCTGAAGAGCAACATCACGCGACTACATAATATTTTGGTTGCTCTAGAGAGGTGTTGTTCCTCGGAGATTCATTTTCCATGGTCAATGTCACTGCGCGGGGGTAATTGTTTTGCCGGTCGAGAGAGGTAGTCGTTCATGTAGATTATACGGTATATTATACTACTCAAAATTTGCTAAGGATCAGCTTTTTGACATTGCATATTTCAGTCCTATCGCTAACGATACACCTGTGCCAGGACCTCATTATTGTGTACTTAAGTTATCGATTTGTCATGTACAGCTTGCACTAGTTATATTTAATTCCTTGAAATCAATTTTCATATTGATTACAAATACACAAAAGTAACACTTTGTAGAAAAAGTGATCCTTAGCAAATTTTGAGTAGTATATTAGTTGATTTCAAGTATTTTCTTGTTTCAGCTGCTGCATGCCTGTGTTAACAACTGTGGTCGAGACTTCCACCTGGAGATCTGTTCCCGCGACTTCATGTCAGAATGCCGCACCCTCATTAACCAGAAGGTAACTTTACATTAATTGCTACCAAGTAAGGCCTAAAGTGATAGTACATGTGTATCGGGTAACCTGCCTAGAAAAATGCAGCTGGTGGGGGGGCTTTCAGATTTTTTCTCTCTTTTTTTCAAGCTGAAAACGCATTATTTTATGATAAAAAATCTAACTCTTTTCAAGTGATTTTCTGAAACACACATTATTACTTTTGAGACCCAATTCTATCATTGAGGAAGCTCACTCTTGACAGTTAACAGTTATAGTTTGTATAGAGAGCGTTACATGTGGGGCTTACACCAATGACATTTATTGACCAATTTTATATAAATTTATGGATTTAAAGTTTCATAGAATCTGGCATGTTCATGATGTGTCTTATTTTATGTATTTGTACTCCTAGTTGTTCTTAATGAAGGGTTAAACATAGATGAACATGATTCATTAGAAGGATTATACACATTTATTTGTAAACAGAATTTTATGTTTTATCCTACACATGTTTTTTTTCTGAAATATTAAAACCGAAACAAATGTGTAGTTGAGGCATCTGAACATTGTCAGAGCTCAGTCAGAAAAACTCAGTGAATCATTTGCATAATTTAGGCATCTGTTTACCACTTGTAAAATAAAGATTGTATGAATCTTTGATGTCTTGTATTGAACCAATAAACAAATGGTAAAGAAAGCTGATGGCTTTGAAAGCCTTGCTCTAGTCAGTTTCCTTTGTCTGAAACCATAGATGAATGCTTTGTGAGGCTTCTGGTAAATTCTTCTATTTTAATCTTAAGAAGAAATAAAATTGGGATTCAGTAGAGAACTTCGAAATGACACTTTTAACCTTTGAAATTTCCTCAACACATTTACTTCCTGTAGATACCATGCCTTGTCAAGTATACTTGCACTTACTGCCAGGTCAGTACAGCCGGATTTGACATATTGTTTGTTGCCCCTCCAGCGACCCATGACTTTAAGGGTTAGGTCGGTTCGAGGAAAATATTTTTTTACAAAATATTTTTTTATAAAAATCAAAACATTTTATATAATTCCATGGAAAAATATATTTCATTGATTTTTAAATTCATTCACTTCATGTCTTTCGAGTTATTTGTGTTTGTTCACACTTCTAACATGGCAAAATCATTTCAATGAAGCTAACCTCGGTATCTAAACTATACAACTGCTGGTCTCACTTGATACGACTTTACACAGGCATTAACATGCTAATGTAATATTCCGTTTACACTATACTTTTGACGAATCCAGTAAAACGTAGATAACCAACCATTTTCTATTTGAAATGTTTTAAGAAAATTTATCTTTTGTTCCTGGAAATTAATAAACTGTTGATTCGAACAACGCAATACATTTTTTGGGCCAAGGCGATTTAGGCTGATCGGTCGCTGGAGGGGCAACAAACAATATTTTATTTCAGGACTAGCTCCATTGGTAAGAGTGTTGTCTGACCAACCAATCACATGTTATTGATGAATGCTTTGTCATTAATGTACCTCATTGAATGTGATTTTATCCCTCATTGATTGTCTTCAGGCCCACCCCCGTGTTGCACAGAAGCTGAAGTTCCTCATTAAAACCTGGGCTGAAATGAAGGAATTCAAGGATGATGCTGCCCTCAAGTAAGTTTGACTTACCATAGCTTGTTTAATTAACACCCCTGGGAATGTTATCATTTTCTTGGGAGGGGCATAAATCAAGTAAAAAAAATAAATGCAAAATGTACATAAAAAAAGTAAAAAAAATTGTTTATCATTTCAAAAATGAATAGCTGAATTACTGGGTTTTTTATTTTTATATTATTTGTTAGTTTGTGCTGATTTTCATTAAGTCAATAAGAAACAGTAGCTGACATAGTTATTTTTCTTTTTATCTCATTGTTTAAAGGAGTTTTAATTGGAGACTGTAAGATCAATGATATTACTCTATGTGTTACTCATTGCTGACTGATGGAAAAGAACTGTCATGGGCCCAGGCACACAAATATTTTCAAATTATGTAAATAACTTTTTTTAAGTATTGTAAAGAACAGACATATCAGTGTGAATAAAAAATATTGTTTTTTATGTGAGCAAAGTAACTTAGTTTGCTTGCTTGTTTCAGCCTTATACCAACTTTCTACGAGAGCCTGAGGAAGGAGATGAGTGATTTTTCAGACCCCGATGCCTCCGTATGTGATTCTCTATTTTTATAACTAATGTATCTACATAATTTGGTGTGTTATCTTGAGAATATAGTGTTTACTGTCATACCTATAATGTCCCATCCACAAATAGTCTGGTTGAGTTCCTGTTTTAGATATTTTCTTTAAGGACATCCTCACATTATTATGACCAACTTGTACCTCTGAAATGTCAAACAGCCACTAACCAATGCTTTATTTAATAAATGAAATCTCACACAAATGTCATTCAATCTAAAAAGAAATACAGTTAACCTTTAAGCCTCAAGGAAACAACAGTAGTTCGTTTAATTCATGAAATGTTGCTCAAAGGGCTTGTTTCACTATTCTTGTTGTTGTTACTGGTGTTGTTAGAGTCCAAAACAACTTGCATCCCACTTAACTGTCTTCTAGACATAGACAAAACAGAGTTAGCTAAAGGCTTAAAGGGACAATATTTCTAGGTTAGGAGATTTTTCACTGCTGTTGTTATGTTGGTGTTGTTGTTTACAGCCCAAGACCGTAGTGAAGCTGAGCAATGACCCGAACGTGGCCAACTCTCAACAGGAGGAGGACGATCTGGCTAAAGGTGGGGCCTGGAATAATCATTTGTCTGTTTCTCATAACAAATTGTAAATAATTAGCTATAGGGTCGGGATTGTTTTCTTATTTTTACCACTAAAATAAATTTCCCGCTTGAGATTATCTTACCCCCCCCCCTCCCCATGATCTCATCCATATTAATATCTGTGATTGCCATTTATATCAATCTTTAGTCCTCTGTCTGTTGCTGTTAAAGAAATTCCTCTATGTAGTTTCCATAAGCTCATGTCAGTTCAAAATCTATATGTCTAATGATTGTTATGTATTTCCCAGCCATCGCTCTTTCTCTTCAAGAGGAGAAGACATTGACAAATCAAAACTTTTCTAAAGTAGATTCTTAGTATTTGTGATTTGTAAATTTCCATTAACTAATTATTTTACGTTCAAAATTAATGTGTTTGATTATTATGTATTTCCCAGCCATTGCCCTGTCCCTACAAGAGGAGAAGACATTGACGTCCAACAAGACGTCCGGCAGTCTGTACCCGACCAACCTGGGTGGGGCCGCCTCCTCCTCCCCCACCCCGCGGGTCAGAGACGTGAGGAAGGTGGGAGACACACACACAATTTGTTGTATATACTGGGCCCATATTCATAAAACATCTTAAGTCAAATGTGTATGTAACACTCAATGCTATTGGCTCTTTCCAATGTAACCTATGTTCTCAT
>Ga0224511_10003393_pt1 | contig 11439 bp, 5 predicted proteins | sample SF_May12_sed_USG_2_FD_169988 | JGI IMG/M metagenome (GOLD analysis project Ga0224511, IMG submission 169988) | Sediment microbial communities from San Francisco Bay, California, United States - SF_May12_sed_USGS_8_1 | ecosystem: Environmental > Aquatic > Marine > Sediment | place: USA...
TAAAATGCAAACAACTCTCATTTGGTGTGCATCTAATTTATGGAGTTGTCTAACTTTGCTCTATAAAATCTGCAGGGAGTCAAAAGAAACTGTTCGGTTTTGATGACGCAGGAACTCAAAGAGACTTTCTGCGGGGTCAGTCTTCTAATGTAGGACTGATTGCTAATCAATATATTCAGATCAATGAGCAATACGTCATAGACTAAGTTTGATTTCCCAGAGGCAATTACGACCAGACAAACATAATATACTTGGATAGTCTCGGCCGAAAGTTTATGTATAACCTAGCAGACCAGTATGCAACCTTACCTTGGGATTGCAACCATATCAACCTAGGTACGAATCCCCAGCATGATGGACTCCCGTGTAAGTATGAGTTTTTACTGCTCCAACATCCCTCAAGTTTAGGAGGGCTGTTAAATACATGGATGATAGCCAGGGCATCATAGTAAAGAAAGTGTCTGATTCCCCATCTAATTCGCTAAAAGGGCAAATGTGCAGTAGACTAATAACAATCCGTGAACAATGACAATGCAAACTAACCAGCTATTCCTCCAACAGATACTCCGATGAGAAATACTACAAGCCAGCCACTTGCAGCATCATATATACTCTTGACTACATCCACAAAGCCACCTTTTCGCTTTTTCAGGATTCCGCGGTGTCTATGAAAGGTTTAATCAAATTCTGTTATTGCAGGTCATCCGACCCACAAATTACAGTGAAACTTGGATAGCTCGAGCTGCAGGGGACCACCAAAAAAGTTTGTTATAAAAAGTTTGCGTTATGAGTTATGCTTTCCCTTTGCATTAGCCATGTGGCCGCCGCAGCGAGTCCATTTCGCTCTAGTGTGTTCCATTTCCTAGCTAAACTTTCTGAAATTTGTGAGATTTTCCTCTGATGTGAAAAGAAAATCAATGATGTTAAACTTATTACACAAGAACGTAAACATATCCAGCCACAGAAAAGGTAATTTGGTGGCACTAACCACAGTTTATCAGTTCGAGTTATGACAAAAAGTTCGAGATATACCCAGCAAATTATCATTAGCCAGGCAGGGACCATGAATCTTGGTTTAAGTTGGGCAAATTTTTGAGTTAGCCGAGGTCGAGTTATCCGAGTTTCGCTGCATGGCACATTAACACATAAGTTTGTCTGGAAGACATTTTAGTGAGTGGAAAACTTCAATGCAAAAGTTTGGCAAGCAAAATGCTCTGAATTTATGGCAGGGCAACAGATGTTTACTTCTCCAAAACTGACTAAATAATACATCAAACGTATCAAACATTGTTTTATTTAGAAAATTCAATGTTTGCACAACTGTCAGATCTGGCCAGGCTAACAGGACCGCATACAGCATATGATTGTTTAAAGGGCCAGTATTGATGCGCGTAATAGCCATAGGCACCAGATTAGATACAAGAGGGATAACTTTGTGATAACAGATTATGTAAGAACAATTGTCTTACCTGATTCTATCGCGGGCTACGTCTCTCAGCCAGTCTATGGTATGAAAATCGGAATATCTCGACGACCCATCATCAATGATTGGATCATCATAATCTCCACTACTTCCACCGGAAACTACAAAACCATATATCCGACTATCACTGAAGGAGAGATAGGGGGTTTTACCATGCAATGACCAAAGAGCCGTATACAACAGAGCTGCTCAACCTGAGGCCCCAGCACCAACTTAGTGGCCCCAGCTATTTGAAAAGATTGTGAAACACTGTAAAACCCTCGGACTCACTGCAAGGAGGTGGAAGACCAGTGTTAGATCTTATAAACACTCTAACATCTCATAGAATGCTATAATACGTGCAACAACTAACTCCGCCAAGATGTAATTCATATGCGGCTTGAGCTAATAACGGCATTTTTGAAATTGGCCCCAATTCTGAAAAGGTTAGGCAGCCCTGATACACAGTATTACTTGGCATGCAGGCGTGAACCGTTTAAGCTGAAGCTTTGAAACAATTGATGGATCATTTGCAGGTATCAGATGATGAGCACAATAATCAGTTTTCAATGATCGGGTAGCGAGGGACAAGACATTCGAGCACAATTTGCCATTTACCCTTCTCCGGTACTTCCGATATGACGGGCAGTTCAGTAAACATAGAGCCATTCATGTCGTGGGTCAGATCTGATGCTAGAACATGTGTGAAGGTCAGTTCAGTAACTAGCCAAGACTGGGATACAGGCTCAGCGGCAGAGAGATATGTTAGTATACACTATTTCTAATGGGTGATGTGTAAACAAATGGCTTAGGTTGGCTGACCCTCAACCTTTAAGGACCATCCATTCAGTCTTGTATCTGATGGTTCAGACTGAAGCAGAGGATGTTCTGGAAAAGTGAAGCTGCCCCTGGGCATAGTCAGTTTCCACTAGGTCAACCTTGCCCAGCTTTGAACTTTGTTTCTATGGTGTAGTCGAATAACGACTGACACCGGGCATTCAATCGGTTAGCAGTGAGATCGTGGGTACTGGAGCTTTCATTTTTAATTCCTTCTATTAGTTTATACAGTCACATGGTCACCCTTATTAGTGGATCTCCTAAATCTGAGTATTGTTCTGAAGCTGTCAGGATTTGAAGCTATGCGAGGAGCTCAATGGGAGCCCTTCATGGGTATCACCAGTGCGCAGAACCTTTCGATTTTGTACCGAGCGCTCTAGCCACTAAGCTATCACATTATCCCAATTCAATGCTGATAAACCAGATACGAGATTCACATAAAATCTGCTCCGTACAATGACTGTTGTGCAGCCGCAGGCGCAGGCGTAGGGAGAACTAACACATTAATTCATAATGGGACAACATAACCCATTAGGTATTGTCTCCTCCCAGTTTTAAATCTGAAAGCAGAGGGAGATAGTCAAAACCAATTTAAATGCAGAGCGTGATATTCAAAAACCACTTACCTTCTGCATTGTATGAGTTTGACGCGGACCCTATTATCAATTCATCATCTGATGTTAGCTGGTTCATAGACATGGCGTTACTGGGACGTGGTCGAGTAGAGGAATAGTTGGTGTCGCTGTCAGAACCCTCATCCATATGGTAATCAATCAGCAATGCATCGGTTTCAGTCATGGACTCCCTGAAACGCAATTGGTTAATCAATGTACTAAAAGTCAAGCTGTGAGTCAATGCGTATGCCATTCTCAGGGTTCAAATCACAGTTAGTGACATTAGTAAGCAAGTGTCAAGCAGAGCGAAGCCACTATGGGCTTAGCAGAAGCTACATGTGTACATAGGTGTAGTTAAGATAGAACCGTAACCATAAATCACAGAATCAAGTTTTTTTCCATGAAAAGAGTTACAATGATGAGTATCAATTGAGGTTCATCGATGCAATGATTTGGGTGATCGAGCAATACTGCAAAGCCTACCATGATCACAGTGCGACAAAGACAGTTGAAACAACGCTACAACACACGAAAACCACTTCTAATACTTGCTTACATCATATATTTTGGTCAAATTATTCTACAAAACATCCCAGTCAGTGCTGAGTAATAAAAATAGGGTCTCTCACAACTTTTTTTGGGTAGTGAGAAAATGCGTACCCCGTACCCCAAGGTGCCCTGAAAACTATGTACCAAGTACTTTTGAAACCAGGTACCCCATACCTTCGAAACCATGCGCCCTGTATCCCGAGCTCGAAACCATGTAACCTGTACTCTCGAAACCATGCACCTTTACCACAAATTTGACAACAAATTGGAATAACCCATCAATGCTTACAAATTAAGGTTAAACCCCTGACATTTCAGCCTTAAAAGCATGCTCATTGTTTTCACTTTCAATACCCAGGTTGAGACATGGTATTCTAGTTAACGTAAAAAAGTTGGGGAAATTCAAAGTGGCTAAAGTGGTGAGATTTATCTGATACAATGTGTCCTAATTGAATATTGAAAGGGAAAACACAGAACTGGTTCTGTTTGTTTCTCTCATGTTTTGTTATACTGAAAAGTCAGGGACTTCACCTTAATTTTTTAACATTGCCGGGATTATTCCAATTTTTAATCAGATTTCTGATGGAAGTACGTGGTATCTAAGGTACTGAGTACATGTTTGCGAGGTTGTTGTACCAGGTTCATGGTTTCAAGGGTACAGGGTATTTGATTTCGAGAGTACGAGGTACACAGTTTCGGCGGTCCGGGGGTACGAGGTACATAACTTCTCACTACCCATATTTTCTTCTTTTCAACACTTCCAGCTATGGAACCACAAACCTGTCACTTAAAATTCCAGAATACCTCATAGAGCTTGATGGTAAATATTCATATCTTTATAAAAGCAAGTATCCATCAAAGTTTTTGCAATGCGGCACACTGGTTGCAAGCGCATCATTCAATCTCTGTCATCAGTACAAAAATAGAATATGACCACAAGTCTAAACTTACAGTATGACTATGAGTAGCAGACAATGGAAAGCAGGTCATTGACTGAATGATTGACTTGAGTCATGACTGTCTGTGTTGTGTGTCTCTCACTCTGACTCTCACTCGAATGTGACTTTGAGTGAGAGTTACTCACTACTCTACTGTCTACTCACTTCACATAGTCAGTACGAGCAATTAGACCGGGAAACGATTAAGTAGCATTAGTGGTAGCTATATACTAAGCTAGTAAATCGAAGATATACAGACAACACAATGCATACAGCGATCAAGTCTGGGATGACTCACCAGAGTCGCCCATTTAAAAAACTAAGCCAGTAGTGAGTAATGACTGAGTTAGTGAGTAGTCACGAGTCACCCACCAACCAAGTTACCAACGATCGAGAATGAGCAGCACTAGAGTACGGACTCAATATCGAACATATCTTCCTTCAATGGATAGACAATAGAAGTATACCTTCACTTGGGTTCAATTGCTATACGTAAAGTTTAATATGGGATCCAGAGAAGTTTTAATAGGCTGTCTTGACTCTCGAGGAGGCGTATGCCGATTCTGTATTTTTCCGGTTGACTAGGCTAGTTGGAACGACAATGACACTCTATCGTCAACATTTTACAACTAGTATATTCAAGAACGAGCAGCCGTTTGCGCTCCAGTCTCTTACTACGTGTTATGACCGAATCAACCTTTGATATACAGCGAGTAAAGTATTTTTCTATTGATAAATGATTTTATTGGCCCAAAGAAAAAGCCCTAACATTTCTATACTTATATAGTCGAGTAACCGATCACTGGTGCGAGAAATATGTGCTTCCACAACAGGCAACAGATTAAATTTTGAGCGGTTTCAGAAGAGCATTCGTAGTAAACAGAGGCAGGTGCTCGCGGTCAAGACTGACAAGCCGTGACTGCAAAAGGTCGCAGGTCTGCATTTCGGTCCAGTCTGGTGGCATATGTCACTCTGAAATCAGCGCCCAAGACTAGGAGCAAGATAACGACAGCACCAAGAAAGGTTAGAACTCATAGTATCTCGTAGTCGTATTCGTATACCTGGTGATTTGAGAATTTATTATTTTTGGTGAGTGAGCAATTTGAATTTTCAAGACCATCGTTTGACGTAGATCTGAGAAAATGCTTTTATAGCAAGAGTTAGTTCTTCATCATCTTAGAATGGTGTGGTTTCGATGCCACTTTAGCTTCATGAATGACAAATTTCTTGATGAATGCTAACTGTCTGAACTGAGAGACCTCTTTTAGTGTTACAGATCTGTGCTTTGTCATCATCATGGGGTCTGGAGAGGCCGATACCCGCTCTAAAAGTGGCGATGGTAAAAAGATCATCGCTGCTCATTGGTTCAGACAGGATCTCAGGCTGCATGATAATCCTGCATTACTTAAAGCGATAGATGGATGTGATGAGTTTTACCCACTGTTTATCTTTGACGGGAAAGTAGCCAGTAAGTGTTCAGTGCTCCTAACAATTTGGGGGAGTCCGAAAGTGTCTTCGGTAGGAAGATGTTGGCAATCAGCACCCCCCCCCACCCCAAGTTGACTCTCGAGTTGTGTACTGCAACTCGACGTGCAACCGACGATCTAACAGTCTTCCACCTCAAACTTTACAGTTAACCAATGCTTAGAAGGAATCTGGTCTACTTGGATCACCCACTACTATGGGTTTCGTAGTTGACAAGATGTGAATTTTTTACCCTTGTTGTGTTAATCACCCTGAGCAGTTCAGTCTCGGGGGGGAGTTGTTCTCTCTTTCCGTTAGCCAAGTTTCGACATGACTTTTTTATTTCAGGCACTGAGAATTCCCATTTCCACCGAATCCGATTTTTGCATGAGTCGCTAGAATGCCTGGATGAGAGCCTAATCAAACACGGCGGCCGTCTTTACTGCTTGCAGGGAGAGACAATTGAAACTCTTCGCATGATCTTTCAGGTGACCACAAACCCAAACTCCTCTCATGTGTGCGGAGAAACTTAAAGTTCATTATTGGTAAATCATAGAGCTGACCCAATGCGGAGAATGTAGTTGTTGCCTTTGACTAATACCAACAGATATTCTGTCCGAAGTCCGGTTTCCTATGACCTGGCCTGTCATGATGTTGTGGTATCTCACTCAAGTGGTTTCCCGTTGCCTTCCTCAGGTTCCTGGTTCGGGGTCTGTCACTCTAAGCCATTCGTTGACATGTCAACATATATTCCTTCAACTCTCATGCCGATGACTAGCTTGGGCATAGGAGAACCAAAATCCCAAAAACTGTTTCCAGTTTTGATGATTGTAATGCTATTTAGGGCCGATTGTGGACAATATATTTTTGTGAAGTTAATATTACATGTGTGTGCATAGTATAGTAGTAACTATATTTGTCTCTTCTCTGGCATTTTATTGATAGTTCCATTAATATTAAGTGTGAAATGCACTGGTGGAACTGTGAACTAAGGACCAGGGTAGCTCACTCTGTAAAACCACGGGATTACAATCTAAGAGGTTTTTCTTAGTTTGGATTTTTAACAAGCGTCAAATTTATGTTGTGGCTTAGTATCACCACGGTATAAATATTGGAGATCTCAATCAGTAGAAAAGAGTCAAGGTCACTTCTCGGTTGTTAAAGTTCCACCTCTCCCTTCTTGATAACAGTGGTCATATCTCTGCAGGTGATATGTAAACAAAATAGCTTAGATTGACAGACCCCCAATCAGGAACCTGAGGAAGGCAACGGGAAACCACTTGAGTAAGATACCACAACATCATGACAGGCCAGGTCATGGGAAACCTGACTTCGTACAGAATATCTGTTGGTATTAGTCAAAGGCAACAACTACATTCTCAGCATTGGGTCAGCTCTATTATTTAACCAGGGAACCCGAGAAAGACAATGGGAAACCACCTCTCAGTACCACCATGTCAATAACAGTGGTGAGAAATCTGCCTTCGGTAGAATACCTGAATACAAAGATTGAAGTGGGGAATATGCTTACAGGAATGGGGAATAAATAGGCTAACTTATCAGGAAGAGCCAGAGGCGATATGGAGGAGTCGAGACGATGCAATCCGTGATCTGTGTGAGGAAAGTGGAATAGAGAGGATTAGTGCTGTCGGACACACACTGTGGGATCCACACAGGTAAAAGGTTCCATTTAATCAGAAATAGCTTCACTTTATTCTTATTTATTGTTCTACTTGGCCATCCTATTAAACGGATCTTCTAAGCCGGAAGCTTATTGGAACAGTAGGAGGTAGGATTAATGTTAGGAGCGCATACTCTCATCAGGAGGCCGCCATGACTGGGGTTCTAACCCAGGTTTTCACCGTTGCAAGCCCAGTGCTTTTACCACTGAGCCATCCCGTTATCCCCGCTATCTAGGCATAGCTAATAGGAGATTGAGGATGAATCCAAAGGTGACTTTTGGGACATGACTTTGAAAATCTAAATTTACCAAATGTGCAATTCTTGCAAGATTCAAACCGCCATTTGTGCCATCTACGCATGACTAGTTGCTGTGCACATCATTGCTCTCAAGGTCAATTCCTTAGGTGATAATGACAGCCGGTCACGATTTTTCTCTTTAATAGTATCATCACCGCTAATGGAGGGACTCCTCCTTTGACATACGCCATCTTTAATCATGTGACTAACGCACTAGGAAATCCTTTACGACCGGTCGATGATCCTGAGTTCAAGGAGAGCATGTTCGCAAAGTTTGACCCAAAGTTTGCTCTACCCAGCTTCAAAGATCTTGGTGGGTATTAAACCATTCTTTTTGTTCAACCTTATTTGTCTGAGCCTTTGAATTGAGGTGTTGTGTAAAATATATTATGACTAATAATGTTTAGTGGGCAATTCCTTATTTCCAGAAATCACACATTTGCTTCATTTCTATTACTGCTGCTAACTTGTCACACCTGGATTGCAACAGCATGCTGTTAGCAAGAATTGCTAGAAAGTGAACATAATAACAGCAATTCAAACAGAGGCATCTCGAGATTACAACAGTATGAAGATCAGCAACTAGATGAGCTTTTCAGCATTTTGCAGCGATTATGACTTTTTACAGTTAGAATGTTGGTAACGCAACACGTTGGCAACACGTCGGTAACTACGGTTCCAATCGGGGGAAAATAAATTGAATTACTATCTTGTCCTGGTTCATTAAAAACACAGTAGAACTGTAAATTGAATGTAATAGAAACTTGAAGTTAAAAGATTTTTCTGGGTTCTTCTCCTTCCCTGAATAAAGTCCACTGCATTCGGGCCTGGAACCGACGCTTTGTGAAATACTATGCTCTAAAACTCTGTTTCTACACAATCTCTGTATTTCGACCTGTGTAGCTACGTGTCTAGAATACAGTGTCTAACAAAAGCCTATAAGCCGCTAAAGAAAATCAATGCAACCACAAACAGTTCCACGAATATCTCTATCTCGAGGCGAATTCTGTTGCGCTGACATTTTACAAAGTGTGCATACTTGATAGGGCAATATCTAGGTTTCCATTTGGGCTGGGTCTTGAGGCCATTTTTCCATGGTAGGCTGCAAAATTTGAGAAAAAAAAGATTTTTTCATTATGCTGACAGCTGAAAGGCAAAAGTGGATTAAAAGCTATTAGGTCTATTTGTGTGCTTGCGGTCAGACCCAGACAAAAAGTTTCAGATGAGATCACGCGAACGGATAGGCACAGTTAAAAACGTAAGGGCTTCGGGCGCAGGTTCGGGCACATTGGAGTTGTCCTCTGTCATCTTCTTACTTTATAAGGACAAAAGAGTTGGGCAGTCTGTTTCGTGTTCTGTTTTGCAACAACAAAGCAATCCGTGAAGCGACCATAGAATAAGAAAGCGATGGTTTGTAAAAACGCGGATCGATAGTCAGCCTTAACATTTTGATAACTTTGAAACTGCATAAACTAGCACGCCTACTTTCAGGCGTAGAGTTCTGCTGAGGTACATGGTTTGTAAAAATACACTTTTCGGGCGCTATTTTGATCAGAAAAACTGAAACTGCGTCTCAAACCCCGTTTCAGACGCCAAGACCTGAGCACGCGAATGACCTACTATGTTGGCATCTGTCGTTCTCAGAAGACCCTGGCACAGCTTCGACTATGGGCAGGGGTTGATATAATGGGAGTTGACTATGTTCAGGACCAACTCCTCTCTACCACCCGGCTATATCGGTGTGAAGCACTGCACTACAAGACCGAATGGGCAGTCCTCAGAGGTTGTGGGTAGGTCAACCTAAACCAGCATAAGTGGACTACGCATCCAGGAGGTGGGAGAGGCTGATCTTTAACAACCATGGCGAGCCTAGGTCAGGCGATCAAATTGGTGTGATAGACCTGCGAAGGCCAAGATCAATGTAACATCCTGCTAGCATTGGAAACCAAACTCACAATCCTTACACGCTGGAGTTAGTTTAGAGATAAGATATGACTGTATTGTTTTACTTAGATGGCATTAATAAGCCAATGGTCTGTTTTCAGGATGATCCATGGTTTGCCCTCATAGAGTTGATACTCTATGGGCGTGGCTCCATTGTTTAATGTCCCGGCGCGAATCCAGTGAGGGATAAAGCACATAGTGACGTGCAAACCTAAAATCCCAAAACTGGGTCTTCTGGTCCAAAGCTGAACGCACTACCCACTGGGCCAACGCTTCCCCTACGGTTCTGTGCTTTGACTGAATTAACTAGTACAGGCCCCTAGTTCAACTGTATTGCCGCTTCAGGGTTCTCTGAAGAGGCATCCATCCCTGATAATAGAGTTAATAAATGGAAAGGTGGAGAAAAGATGGCTCTGAAATTGACAGAGTGTAGACTGAGTGAAGAGGCAGTGGTAAGAAAACTTTTTTCTGCTCCCTTATTTTCTTTTTTATTGCTGTACACCGGAACTTTGCTATTCTATTTGACGGTATTTTTATTTTTTAAAGGTGTTATACTGGCTATACTTTTGAACATTTATCCTATGTATAGACTTTTTTTGGAGTGGTTGCAGCTCATATGTGATGAGGACTCCCCTGTGCGTCATTTTAACTGCCCTTAAATTAGCGATGTAAATTCTTTCAGGATACTGCATAAATTGAATTGCTAATTTTATATCGCATATCATTGGGGTAGTTTTGAGTGTTTTTAGGCCAGCATAGCTCAGTTGGTAAAAGCTTGGATCTGCAATCTATAGATTTGTGTCCCTTTTTTTGTCTCATATGGCACCCTCAACGCTATGGTGAGGCTGCTGGGTTAGATATTTGTCTTGTCACCAGTTGCAGTTAACCTGGAGCATCACGAGTAACTCACTACCAATGCTCCACGCCAAAGTGAAGTTTGTTTTGGTTTGAACTAGGATTAAGATGTGAGGACTGAGGAGCTCATACTAACAGCAAGATCCTGTTGTAACCTGGATTGGAACCCGGGTTTTCATGTTTGTGAGCCCAGCGTTCTACCCCAGAGACATCATGCTATCCCTGAAACCAAACCAATAAGCCATAGGTACACATGGGGTCCTTTATAGATATATCCGAATAGTTTGATACAAAATCCTGACTCTACCATCTTGAGTTTCTACTAAAAAAGTCTAAATCTCTCGTGTTTCGTGGGATTGACAAGCATAAGATGAAAGCATTACAGCCAGTTCCCATTCGGCCATTGGGCAGGGGACAACCGTTACTTATTTTTGTACACTGTGCGGGGTCCTGGAGGCTAGTGTTATGTAGCAGAAGACTTTTTCAGAGCCCAATTAGATTCATATGCTCTTCTTGTCACCACCGCTGACTTTTTTTGGGGTCCGAGCCAATATCTCGCACTACGAAAGACAGACAGATTCTAACCACGAACTCACAGCTACTCCCGCTATTGGTCCTTGGATTCTCAAAGTTTAGTTTAGTGCCCCAGTTACAGTAGATCTCACAGGAATTGACCTTATGCCTTATCTCAATGGCTACTCATGCTTTTGTTTGATATCAGTACGGGTTTAACTGGTCACACATATAATTGGCCTAAAGCCCCCCCCCCATCTCCATGTTTTTAATTTCTTTCTGA
>Ga0224511_10003394_pt1 | contig 11438 bp, 6 predicted proteins | sample SF_May12_sed_USG_2_FD_169988 | JGI IMG/M metagenome (GOLD analysis project Ga0224511, IMG submission 169988) | Sediment microbial communities from San Francisco Bay, California, United States - SF_May12_sed_USGS_8_1 | ecosystem: Environmental > Aquatic > Marine > Sediment | place: USA...
AGAGTTTTTGTGTCGTCCCTTGTGCTAGTTTTTGTACGGGCCATTTTGTCATGGTGCCCTTAAACATGACATATCTACATTGTTTGCAACATTCTTTGTTTGAACATCTCTTCAATTTATATTTGACATGTTTAACCACATTTGACATAAAGTGTAAATTTGTCACAAAAAGTGGATATACACACAGTGTGTGTATATATTGTTTGTGCAATTTCTGGATAAGGGATACCATTCAAAATAACAAAATACTGACTAAACGTTGTTGTTTCAATGTATGGGTCGTTCGTTGCTTACCTGGATACGGAACGGTAACCCACGGATTATCATACACGATCTGAAACCTGGCGTCCGTGCGAGCGTTGTAGCTGATACTTTCCTTGTCGTCCTTCAACACGCCCGTGTAGGTCAATACGGCACACAGCAGCCAGTTGACAACCACCGAAATAAGGATCTTCAAAACAAAGCAAAGCTGAAATTATTAGGATTACGAAACGCCTGCTTTTTCCCCACTATTTACAAAAGAAAAACACAAGTCAAAATGCTGGAGACCGGTGCATCTGCTTGCATTTACTTACTTGATAGAGTACTATAGACTCCAAACCATCTTCTGTCTATGTAGCACAAGCCACAACATAACTTCTTAAGATATTTTAATATTTTCAAGCTCGTGTATATCTATCATTACGTTTATAAATATAAATTGAAAAAAATATCCAAAGAAACAGGTTGCAGATGAAGGAAACTGAGTCCATATGAAGGACACAGTGGTTCAAAGGTATATTCATTTCTGACAATGCTAGTCTAGACAGTGACTACGTACAGCGAACACCTGGTGTAGAGGATACCGGATGACCCGGAAGCCCTCTGACGGCGTCCACACAGGGACGGGCATGTTGTACTTCTCTAGGTACAGAAATAGGATCACCGCCACAGCCACAGTTCTAGAAAGAAGTAGATCGAGATCATGTAATCATAGGTCTTTTTAACGTACATATGCCGATAAATTGTTATCTATTTATATTTTTGGTCATATGTATACTCCTTAACAGAAAGCACAGCTCTAGATAAAAAATGTATTGTATAGCTTAGTTTGCCGAATAAAGAACTTAACTGTCAAACACTTTTATATTCAGACAACACATTGGGTAAAAAAGCGTTTAAAACACTAGCAAAAGACCAAGTCTACTTTTTGTGTTTTATACTCACGAAAACGATATCGCCCAACTGACTTCAACAAACTTCAGGACGGGGTCAACAATGAAAATAAAGATCAATGTAATCGTCGGAACGATGGTGAGTGGCCCAACATAACGCAAAACAACTCCGACAAGACCCGACATACCCATAAACGCGTGAATGAATCCTGCTAAGACAAGGCTTCCTTGCATCTGTATTAGAAATAAATAAAGAAATATAATCACACATTCACCATCAGGACAAATAGTATTGACGCACGAATATTTAAAGCTCTTTGATACCGGCCTGTCATTAAAAAAGTTAAACACTTTCGGGAAGACATATGATGTTCGTACAAAAGGCTTTAAAGGTTTACCTGATGTATATGCAGTGGTACCATTAAAGAAATCTTCCCTATTACATAATTACCTTATAGGCCCGACGTGACCTACGTTTAAAGTCTAAACAAACGTTCACAGACACGTAGACTTTGCCTAGTGAAATAATGTACGATGTAGCATTATGTAGCGGGCAGTGTTCAATTACATGTAATGGATAACGTGTACATTTTACCTCTATCTATCCCCAAGCAGCTTTTAAAGATACCAACACCTATATTTGAGTAAAAAAGAGCGTTTTATACATTTGAAAATGAATCCGTCTGTGGTCTGGTTATGGTGTCATAGTACCATATTGTCGCTAGTGCTTACCCTTTGTACATTGTCAATGACTCTGTCCATTGTAATCTCGTCTGCCTGTGTTAGATTACCGGTACTAATGCCAGTCAGGTTTGTAATAGATGATGCAACTGTAAAAGACGATACATCCTCATTAAATAAATAATATTTAAAGACCATGATTTTATAGTTCATATCAAATCGAAGATATATAAATAATTCAATGTTATATAAGGTAGTAAAGTTATATTATTATGTGAAAATCAAGACGTTAAAAAGAAAAAAACCTGATTTGTTTGAAATAAAATGCTTTTAAATTTTGTTTTATTGTTTTTCTCAAAAGCGGTAAATGATCTTAGACAACCTCAAATGAGACTTGAGAGTATCAACATATTCTCGTACATTGTACCACGACTATAGGCATTTAAACAAGTGTTGAATGTAGGCCTTAACAAACACAACAACAACAAACAAAATGTTTACGATATATTTTGAATGCAATCGAAAACATTAACCTTAAAATCACAAACTTTGCTTTTGCTATCTGCCACGATTACTGAAGCATACACTTACCTGAGTGTTGTACAGGGTTAGTTTCACCGGAGCAGAAGGTCTTGTCAAGGTTGGCGACCACCATAAGCGGGACAACATACACGGAAGCCGCTCCCTGGAACAGCGGCAATCTGTAACATAATGCCAGTATCATATGTGTGGTCAAATAAAGGTGAGGTTCACTGAGTGGTTAATACTCATAAGCCTAATAGTGTTTACAGTAAAATCCGCTTGTAAGGAACTCATCAGGACCATGAAAAATTGTTCCTTATAACCAGAGCTTATAAACGTGTAGAGAACTAGTTCCTTGGTAAAGACTGGGGAAATAAAATCAGTTCCTTATAAGCGGGTTCCTCATAAGCGGACTCTACTGTATATCGAAAGAACACCATCGCATTATATACAATGTACAACGTTACTGTTTCCAAATGCCGGTGGATAATCGTTTATACTTTATTTGCCATTTACCATGTCAGTTAACTCAGCAAATATGATAACAGCAAGTAAATATAAATAAATATTCTGAGAACCGCGTCTATTCAAATGATTGTTTATGTTACGGTATCCGTATGATGCGTTTTTTAGTTAATCTTAAAATCGAGAGTTGTACGACGTTTGCTTAGTAATGAAATGTACTAGGTACATTGTATTAATGTCACACAACTCGCTGAACCCAAAACCGTCTATACGAGTTTGTTTTCATTTTTTATGCTGTTAAAGTTATGCCTAGTAGATGCATTAACAATATTGTTAGAATATATTTAGTAATGGTATTGCCAGAAACAAGACACAATGAATACACAATGTTTTTATATAATAACATTTATATTCATAAAACCGTGTATCCTAATATGAGTTGTTTGTCTTACACATACACATGTAAGAGTACCTTATGCCAATGACGTTCATACAGACGGTAGTGAAACCGCTCATGAAAAGTGTAGAGCTGAGAATACGGGCCTTGAAGGCGTCGTTGTTTGAAGCACACATTGCCTCCGCCACGAGGAGGGAAACCATAAGGGCAGCTGATAGCGCCAGCAAACCTTGCTTCAACACATGGAATCAGGCAACATAATGGACTTGTTTGTCAAACTATTTGTACCATGTCTTGAATTAAACAGAGAATGAATTGAGTTCATTATTGAAGAATACTGTTAACATTGCAAGTAAAGCAACGAGTGCATAACGTATTTATTAACAGAGAGGAACAAACAAGGTGGCGTTTAACGTACCTGAAGGGCCCCGATGACAAGAATTTGTATCGGCACCGAGTCTTTGACACCGTAGATCAAATGTTTGTCCTTATACCTGTCATCTTCTTTCACTTGTTTGATGTCTTCTTCACTGTCATCTTTGTCTACCGCGATGTTAGTATTGCGGACAACATTGTTTGCTGAAGCGATTTCCACGGTATCTCTGAAGCGAATGTTTCTAAGCGCAACGCCTTCCTCCTGACCTAATGCTATTTCTGTTTCACCGTTGTCAGCTGGCATTTTATCACAAATATTCTTATAGAATAAAATGAATTGAATTATGAATAAATTTACTTTGCCTGAATTGGAACAATCATCATCATTTGAATGCTCACTGGGCTCAAACTATTGTTCCCAAACATGTTTTCTATTGGAACACTGTATATAGGACAACTGCGAAGTTCACCTTATATATAGTGCAACATCTTATAAATACCTAGTTACAGGTAACCTATATCTTTGTGGTAGTGGGGCCCATCGGGTTATTTAATTATCATGATGCGATGCGTGCTGTTTTAAAATGTAAACGAAAGACAATAACAGTTTTTGCCCCTTTATATGGATGTGAAGGGGTGTTAAATACATGTAAGTATGGTTTGAATACTGTTTAATTATTCACGGGCACGTTAAATCATTATTTTTTTGCGGTACGGCCAAAACTGTATACAAATGGATAAATAATAAATTTAATCAGAACGACGCGATGAATCACTTTATTTTCCTTTTAATTTATCAAAGAATGGGAGAAGTACACGACACCGGTCGACAACTCTTTTTGAACACACAGTTTCATTATTAAACAGTTGTATCCCTTATTTAAAAAGCAACTTATATTCTCTATTGACCGCTGTTACACACTGCTTCATCGTCCATGTGTATGGGAATATTTTTTTATATGATAAACATTAAACTATACCGAAATGTATTTCTTAGCACATATTGAATTTGCTGTACACCTGAAGCGATTTTTGATAAATACATATGGGCACTTCTAAAATGTTTAAACATTTCGAGATAATATTGTATTATAAAAAGTGTAAATGAACACAAAATGTAAATAACTATTTACTAAAACATTTTAAAAAACATTCTAATTATGTGGTGTTGGCCAGTTTCTTGACCAACGTTATCAAGTAAAGTGTACCTTTCAAAAAAGTTTATATTTAGATATAAGGGATACAAGTAAGATGAAGATAAACCGTGGCTCATAAATACTTGATTGAACTTATTCAAGCTGTTGTTTTAATTGTTTCACAAATCATCTGTATGCGCCGTACGGTGTTTATGTTAATAAAAATAGTACGATGCTACGGGGCTTGAAGTTATAACAGACGCCGGCCGGCGCCCGTATGATTATTGACCACGCAAGAAAACTATGACATACCTCTGTGATTCCTGTTGAAATCGTACGGCGGCAAATTTCTATGTGACAATAGCATACGCCTAATCAAACTTACAAATTGCAGAGCGTTTATGAAAATCAAATATATTATTTAATGATATTAAAATGCAATCAACGCGTTGTTCAACTTAATTTTTTACTGTCAATGTACGTTTTAATGAGCATGTTTGCCAACCATAGTCATTAATTAAGCATTACCTTTGTTGATTTGCACATATGCATGCCGTTATCTAAAAACTACCATAATGAGTGTGAGGTATGGGGAAATAGCGGCGGTAGATCACATTTTATTACCGCATTATCCCCCAAGTTTGGGTATCAGGTTCGAACCAACCGCTGTATCTAATTTATTTGATACCTAAGATAAATAAGCTACTGCAAGCGAGATTAAAGCGACAACTCATTATGCTTCAAAATATTTTTATGAATGTCTTCATGAAAATTAAACCTGTTTTTACATTCGTACAATATCATTAATGAAGAAAAGTAAAACTAGAAACATAATACCTGGTTTCGAGTCGAAGCAGATAAAGAAGAATACTTTTTACTGAACCCCGGCGCCAATTATGCCAAAAGGTAAAATGAAATCTTTAACAAGAAATTGTCTTTTAAGATTTTGCCCATTCAAATAAAAATAATAAAAAATAATATAGGACATAGACAAAATTACAATGTTTATTCTGCGTGTTACATATAATTAGATTTATGTAAACAAATAAAATAATCATTTTGATATATTTTTCAAAAATTGCATAATCGAACACAGTAGCTTTTAACTTGGAAAACAACATTCACTGCATCGTGCTGTGTTAAGAGTTTGCATTCTCGTAAAAGTTTTACAGCTTTCCCTCTAATGGCAGTTCTTCATTTGTGTCTTAAGTATACCTGTAAATTATTTAAACCAATTATCGTATATTGTGCAGTCAAACAAATTAAAATTATAATCAATGTATATATTCTAAGCAATAAGTGCATGTTCCCCACTTGCTAATCGAAGGTTATCATCAATTTACAATGCTGTACACGGTTCAACATTATTATTAATTGCGTTTAACTGTTCTGTTATTTTTCTTAAACGTAGTTTTTTTATGAAACGGTTGGCAGATTTAGACAAATATTTGATGGTTTGTTTCAAACTTATTCTCGCAGCCGTTAAACTATTCAGGTATGATAGCGCTGAATACATGTGTATCGAAAGGTATTAAGATGAAAGAGCTTTTTCATGAATCAATTAAACACGGCTTACTTCAGAGCGTTCGATGAAAAATATGAACTTTAAAACGTTCGAATGCCGATCAACTGAATCGTAACCTCAAAAGGTACATTTAATCCTGACAATAGATAAGTATGTTACATATCAACTTTTTCGACCACAATGACTATTTTGACATACATACTAGTAACTGAAGAATTATTGTACTTTCTTTTCAATTTAAAACGTTTTGTAAAATTACAAACCTTTTCCACCTACTACAGTTGAACTCGTTTTGTTAAAAGCATGTTTCAAGTATTGCAGATTTGTATCAACTTAGTCCGCTGTAAGCACTATCCTCCATACGGACACGGACAATATAAATGGATATTTTCTAAACAACAAGTGCATGTTCCTCACTTCCTCGTTAAAGGTTAACATCTATTACAAAGTTATATACCGTTAAACATTATTATTATTATTTGCGTTTCACTTTTCTGCTATTTTTCTTGAACGTAGTTTATTTTAACGGTTGGCAAACTAAAACCAATTGTTGAAGATTTGTTTCAAATTTATCTTCGTAGACGTTCAACTATTCAGGTATGATAATGCTAACTGCATTTCTATCGAAACGTAATAAGATGAAAGAGACTTTTTTATAAATCAATTAAACATGGCTTTTTAAAAGAGGTCGATGAAAAAGATCAACTGAATGGGACATATGAGTTTAGTTGTTTGATCAACGAAGTATGTCCGTCACGTCAAAAGTGCATTTAAATCTAACGATAGAAAGGCTGTTATACATCAACTTATTCGACTACAGGGATCATTTAGAAATAAAACTTAGTATTAATAAAATTCCTTTTTAATTTCAAACGTCTTGTAAAACAAATCCACCTAATACAGTTAAAATTGTTTTGTTAAAAGCGTTTCAAAAGTGTTGCAGAATTGTATCAACTTGGACAGGTCGGCAAACAGCACTAACCTCCAAACGCACACTAGGTTCAAACCAATGCATTTATTACATTACTTGTAATAAGACATTACTATGGTTCCGACGACAGGTTACGGGAAATGTGCCACGCTAATGACAAATAAGGAAGTTGGATAATCAAATAGATCGACGTGGTCGTCAGTAAGGTTTTAATTGTGAACAGTATACCCTCTACATTGTGTACAATTTTGACTAACGAAACATGTTAGGGACCCCCGCCCCCCATATTTTTTTGTAAATAGTGTAACTTATAACATATAAAATAGTAACAAGATAATGATAACATAGATTATAATAGCTTATACAAGTTCTGACTGTTAATGGCGATAGTAGTTTTAAGCCTCACGGAGCATGTTACTGCCGTAGTTATGCAGTGTCGTCTCAGTAGGATTTACATTGACAACAATTTCCTAAACCATATGTGACGTCTTGTCGCGTAAAAAGGTCCTTTAGGAAGTACCAAATTACAAGGTCTTATCAAGAAAAAATCAACTTGACATAGCCGAGTTATGTCACTTTGACAGTTGTACTAAACCGGAGTTATCTGTCCATTCCATAATTAATGAGTAGTCTACTAAACAAATAAGAAAAAGGAATAGTAAAATGTATAACAAAAGAATGTGAATTTTAAAGTTTACTTTATTTGTAATTAATCTCTCCGTTCTAGCATCGAACCAAACTGAAAGTAGCAACAGTCTCTGTGATTATGACAATGCCAATGTAATACATAGATGTATGTTATCAACATATTCATAATGAATAACGTCGTGTTTATAAATGAGAGGAAGCAGTCAGTTTCTTGCGGAGTAAAGAAGTTAATACTGGTTAACAACGCTGGCTAGTTAACTGTGATGAATTTATTGTCTTTACAAGTGGGGACAGTATAGGGATTTTTAACTGTAAAATAGTGATAGTGGTTTTGTATATTTGCTCCGACACAAATTTAACTTACCTGACATGAATCAATGTATCAGTTGTTCAACTCATCGATAATTGTCTTGTTCTTTCTTTTTAGAAAGGTTGTCACTAGTTTTAAATGTGTTCAAGAAAGCCTTTGAAATAGCAGAAAAATATGTCCTAAATCTTTTATTACTGATTGCATAGGTCATTTGGAGAAGATATTTCTATCAAAAAGTATATCCATTTTCTCCTTTAGTGGGAATGGAAGGTGGACAAGCAAACGCAAAACCTGGCAAGTGGATAACCATCGTAAAGTGAACGAAGAGATGGTGGGCCGTACACGTATAAATCCAAGTTTGTAGAAATGTCTTTCTGATTAGATGCAGTATTGGGCTATGATTAAACGCACGAGATAAGTGATGCGTAAGATCTGCGAGGTAGCACACATATTCAAACATACAAATAAGTAGGACTATTTGTAGCGTGTTTAAAACTGGTATGCAATCTTTTAAAAGTGTTACCTTTATGTGCCACGAACCAGTGGTATTTTTGACAAACAATATATATCGCTGCGCATTCAAAGACTGACCTGCGAATTTACACATAGAAATTATGTGTAATCTTGCATTAACATGAAAATATTACCAACAGTAACACATCTGTAACGTTAAATCGGTCTACCGTACCTATACTGTATTTATTTTACAGAAAAATGGTCTCAATGTGCACTGTTTACCTACATTGCAGAAGAATTAACCAAATATTTGTCAAACGTTATGAGGACGCGTTCAGTAATGGCGTCATCAATAATGTTTTTCGGATGCCATAGATCAAGGTTAGACCATGATATGACTTGACATTTATCTATTCTGACCAGTGATAATTTTTGGTCTGCGTTTTGCGTTTTTCACGCACATTTCTGAAAAAAAAACGCACAGTTTCAAAATATGTGCGCTAAAAAAACGCAATGATTTTCGACAACTAAAAAAAAGTAATTTCAGAGTGGAGAAGTGCAAAACAGAGGAGAATTTATCAAAGTTCTAGAATAACATGTCCTATAAGACTGTGACTTCTATGAGGGATTGTGTTATGAAAAGAAAGTTGATGTAAAACATAAATAGTTTTAATTTTGATAAAATGCATAATTATGCTTTGTAATTAAAATAAAGCATGTGTGAAGTCGTGTAAAAACATTGCTTTAAAAAAACATAGTTTTCCCAAAAACCCATTGTTTTCAAAAAAAACCCATTGTTTTCCAACATGTGCACTTTTTTATCCCATTGTTTTGAAACGAAAAATTATCACTGCCTTACACTCAAAACAAAAGTGCTTTTTATCGCTGGTGTTTGCCTATTACACTTTGTGCCCCCACTACTCTGTGTGTGTGTAGGAGGGGCGGGGGAATAGAGATTTACCCTTGTCCGTCCATCCATTCTTGTGTCTGTCAGTTCATTGGTATATATAGCTCATAGTTTGAGTTGTGCATAACTAAAACATTAAAGTGGTAAAGCCATAACAATTTCTTGAATACTTGTCAGCTAGTGATTTTGCACACCTGGGTATTTTGATGCCCTTTAATTCAATGTCAAGGTCAGGCTTAGGGTCAAAGGTCAATATTGTATCCAGCAAAATTTTGTGGGGGCATCGGTGTCCTTTAGACACATTTCTAGTTCATATAAAAAATTCTCCTGATAAACAAGCCTACTTAGTTTGTTCTCAAACATAAAAAATACTAAAAATTAAATGTAAATGTTAGGCAAAGTTTAAGTGACCCTTATAACTAATTTATAACATACTGTCTTTGTACAATCAGTTTATAAAATATAAATTAGAATATGAAACACACATCAACTCTCATAAAGAAAGAATACCGTTATGTTCTTCGTTCCCTCGGTCATGAGAGCTTAAGTGGTTCTTTATAACAATGCAGCCAAATTTTAATTTAAACAAGATGCAAACATTAGCTTCATAAGTGTCATAAATAAGCTTGAAGCATTGAGCAAGCAGAATGCAGTATAGTTTACATTGTTATGAATGATTAAAATCAGAACAGGGAGATAAACCTTACCATTAACAAATGTACACAGTTACTCCCCTTGTCAAAAACAGTTCTATGAAGCATGCTGTCAATAAATCTTCTACCATGTAATGTAAATACTTCCTTTTATTTTTACAATATCAATAACAATTGAATGTAAATTTTCGAAAATATTTTTTTTAAACAACAACAATGATTTGTGCCTTCAAACCGTCTTTAAATGTGACAATCATTTGTAAAGATTAAAAGGCCACCAAAAGCCTACGTGCATGAAACCGGTTGAAAACAAACAGTCATAATAATATGCATTTCAAAATCAGGTAACCAAACTTCTGTATCCTGAATCCTGCCCAGAATTATTTAGTATTCCCCCTGATGACACATGAAATGGATACCCAAGGCACGATATGATGGTGTGCACCATGATGTTACAAATACTGTGAAATCCATTATTTTTGTTGGACATTTAATGTTGTGTATTTCGTGGGTAGGGCAATCCACGAATTTAAGATCGCAACAAAACAGTTATTTATTTTAGTAATATTGCATGTAATTTGCGCCTGCCTTATGTAGTCAGTATTGACTTTTGGCAGTATAAAGTTGAAGTTGAATTTGAAATCTACAAATTCAAGTGTTCACGAATATGTCCAATGTCATCAAACCACGACATTTCTTGCCCACAAAATTAAATGATTTCACTGTATTACATTTGCTTCATATCATAATTGGATAGAATGTCCTACATTTTATAATACTGAACAACTGCAAAAAGGATATTTACAGAATACCCAGCCACATATTTCATGACATGAACTCATCCGTGAAGTGGTATAGTGGTTTCAGCTGCTAATTTCAAAATATGAAATGATACCATATGATTATGTTACATACCTTAATACACAACATTTACATAGCTTTTAGATTGAATGTAGATGTAACATTTATATTATGTTAGAAAAGTAAAATTCAGGATTTAATCGTTTGGTGAGTAGACTCTAGCTTTATTGCATTTTCTGTTACGTAAGTTGTTATAAAATATTAAATGACCATTAACAGTCAACAATATGGTTTTCCATGCACTAGTTATCACTGGTTTTGATACAGACTGCTTTGGTATGTCATATATACATATAACTGTACAATGTATGACAAGATAAGAGTGTAAAGGTCATATATAAGTGCATACATCCTGTTTCAACCAAATGACTGTGTTCTAGTCCTGGTAGCCAAAACAGGACCCACTCACCCACCCAT
>Ga0224511_10003395_pt1 | contig 11437 bp, 9 predicted proteins | sample SF_May12_sed_USG_2_FD_169988 | JGI IMG/M metagenome (GOLD analysis project Ga0224511, IMG submission 169988) | Sediment microbial communities from San Francisco Bay, California, United States - SF_May12_sed_USGS_8_1 | ecosystem: Environmental > Aquatic > Marine > Sediment | place: USA...
TAGGGTGATTTTTTTCTGTGAAAAGGGCCGGATACAATTTTGCTGCAAGGGATGTTGTGACCCTGACCTTCAAGGTAGCGACCCAAATGATGTGCGCGACATGTCATCTCAATATGGTGATCATTTCTGTGAAATAGTTGTAAAATCCGTTTTCAAATAACAAAGTTATGGACCTGACACGATTTTGCTGCAAGGTCATGATGTGACCTTGACCTTCAAGGTAGCGACCCAAATTTGTCCGAGACACGTCGTCTTAATATCGTGATCATTTCTGTGAAATAGTTAAAAAATCATTAAAAAAATAAATAAAAAACTTCAAACAACGAAGCTATGGGTGGACAAGACTTTGCTGCAAGGGCCTGCTGTGACCTTGACCTTCAAGGTAGCTACCTTAATGTTGCACGAGCATGTTGTACACATTGCTACCTATTCATGTTTAAAGTTTAATGCGCCAAACTTGAATAGTTTTTAAGTTTTTAAAGGATCCAGATTTTTAGCGGACAGACGGACTGACAGACTGACGGACTTACTGACGGACGGACGGATGGAGGGTAAACCTTATAGCCCCTCCGGTGTGAACACCGGAAGGGGACTAATAATATACATGTCTTTTTCCGACGGTTTTGTATTTCAGAGTTTAAAAGACTATGTGTGATAGTGTTGTGTTGTGTTTTCGTTCCGTTTCTTTTTTGTTTCATTTATCTAGCGTAATTCTACTATTTTACTATATTAAATAATATTCTTTTCTCGATTTTCCTCGTGGAGAAAGGAGATATATATTTTTTTATAAGTAGCATTTCCACTTAATGCCTTCTTGCATAGGCCCTCCAGTAATTCACATTTTTTACAACAATGATCTGCTGTTTGAATTACGTTCTAAGTCAGCTGGTAAGGGTAAACTGAGTGTAGTTTAATTGTTAAATTGTTTTAAATTGAAAGTTTAAGTAAGCCTCAGTGCAGTTTTGTTGTGACTAGTTAAACCTTTGAACTTCATAACTAAGGAATACACTTTAGATCCTGCCAAATTTAACCCAGTGACGTTCGACTGTATAGGCTACTTATTTTTCCAAAACCTTAACTAATTTCGCATCTATGTCAAAGCAGGTCACAAGACAGAACGCAAGGACAACACTCTAGATTTCTAGAGTCCAAACCTACCGTCACAGTTATCCCTTGGTCTGCAAACACCAACCTCCGTTGCTAACCCAACGCAATCGGTGCCGTTGAATTTCGGGGAAGGATGATCACAGTGGCGGTTTCGGGACCAAGTTCCGTTCAAACACGTGACCGAGCACTTGGACCAGCCCGACCACTCGCCCCAGTTGCCATCCACTGCATAAATGTTAATATCTAGTTGTATGATTGTGTATATTAACAATTCACATTTCAAAATGTTATTTATCTCTTAAACAAACTAATGTCTTGAAACGCAGCACGGAAGTTTAATATGATACCTGGGCATTCCGTCATATTGCATGTGTGAAACTCCGCTCCTGTTCCACTGCAAACTGCGCCACCATTTTGTGCAGGAGGATTGTTACACGTTCGGTTCCGTGTCGCCGTTCCTTTTTCACAGGTGGCGTCACAGGCCGACCACAAGCTCCATGAAGACCACTGTCCATCAACTTTGTTGAATAGAATATTTATATAATATTAAACAGCCATTAACTTGACCACTCTGAGATTCGTCAATGTACTTCTATGTCTTCTATATAAGTTTACGATATTGACAAACATAAAACATGCTTATCCGGTCTTTTATTTCGTTAAAAGGATTAGAAACGTTATAATATTTAATTCATTACACAAAACAGATTTAAAACAATAATAGTTAGCCCTAAATTAAAAGGTGTATATCATTAAAATTAAAATGTATATACCGTGTAACTCGGTAAGAAAACTATAATCCCAGAAGACCAGAACAATATAAATAAACAATAATGTAGTTCGGAGAGATATTTTACGACCGCGACCCAAGCACTAAGGAAAGTCACAAGAAATCATACAAATCACCATACTTGGACACAGCTGTGTGTTGCAATCCTTTGTTTCCGTTTCACTTCCCGAACAATCAAGACCTCCATATTGTGGAGGAGGTTCTGTACAACTGCGGTTCCTGTATCGCTGTCCCGTGTTGCAGGATGCATCGCAGTCGCTCCATCGCCCCCACTCCGCCCAGCCACCATCAACTGATAACAGGCAAATAGAAGATCAATAAATTTTTCCTTTAAACTAACGATTTATAACAAACACATATTATACACAACACAATACCTGCACACGCTGACAATATGCATATGGCACTCTCCATAGGTTCATCTGGGCAGTATTGGCCGCCGTTTGCAGGTTTAGGATTTGTGCACGTCCTCAACCGGACGCGAATACCGTTTCCACATGTGACGTCACATCCCTGCCATGGATACCACTGTCCCCATCCTCCATCCTCTTTAAACAGACAAAGCAAATCTACTATGTTGTGGCAAAGTGACAATTTAACAATGTGGCTGTTGTTTGCTCGACTAAGAACAATGTTCGTCGTAGCCATTCCATCGTTGATATTAGACAAATAATCAAACGACGTCCTCTCCTTGGCCCCTTTTGCAAAAACAATACACAAGAATGATCATTGAGTAGTCAGTTGCACAAGAATGCCACGGGGTAAAAACATATGTTTCAGAAATGCAATTTTCAAACAAATCCTTGCCTTAATAAAACTGAAAATATGAAGAATTGCCTGCATGGAGAACACAGCAGCGGTTTAATTAAAGCTGTTAATCAATGATTATAAATGATGCAACATCTTTAAACGTTGTCTTCTCCTAAATAGATTGGCCCCGTTTTATAAAACTACACAGGGAAGTCCGTTAGGTGAACCTTTTTTAAACATAGCCAAAATGGTTGTACCTGACTAGATAACTAGATCACTAGAATGTTCCTCTTGTTTTCTAATTTGTTGTTTTAACGTGTAGCAATAACATATGGATGTTGATTTGAACTCAGGGACAGGGACATACACAATATTGATGGTAGTCCAGTGTACAAGTATACATGTACTTGCCAAATATCCAGGCTCAATGGTTTAAGGTGGTGAAGTATATTGAAATGCCCAAAGCATATCCCAAAAAGTCCATGTGTCATTTTCAAAAACTAGAGATGATATTGAAATGAAATAGGCAAAATACTGTGCGGTTACCTCAAAAGTATCAATTTTAATTATTAAAACACAAAATTTATTGTTAATTAATCAATAATTAGCCAAAACAATGGATTTCACGCGGGCGAGCAGTTCTCAAAATCTAATAGGAGCATACCTTTCACACGTAGGTATATAAATCTTCATGCACTAACGGAGGTAATCTTAGAGTTTTATGAGTGATACATCAATAGTTTGTCCAAAAATGAAAAGGTTAGAAAGTAGGACGTAAACAAAAGTGTGAACCAAAATTTATTTGTCTTTTTTGGACAAACTGTTGATGTTTGACTTGTAAAACTCTAAGATTACCTTAGTTGGTGCATGGAGTTTAATATGGCTAAATGTGAAAGGTATGTTCCTATTAAATTTTGAGTTCTGCAAGCCGGTGTGAAATCTATTGTTCTGGCTAATTGATGGTTAATTAACGATTAATGTTGAGTTCTATTACTAACTTTATGCACCAACGGAGGTAATCTTAAAGTGTTAAAGGGTTAATTAACAATTACATTTTATGTTTTAATAATAAAAATTGGTTCTTTTGAGGTAACCTCACAGTATTTTGCTTTTTTCATTTCAATATCATCTCTAGTTTTTGAAAATTACACATGGACTTTTTGGGGCATGCTTTGGGCATTTCAATATACTTCACCACCTTAAATGATATGTCTGTATCGTGATACCCTTATTATTGGTCAAACACGAAGCAGAATGTTAAACATGGTAAAAAGCATTCTAGCGTGTAACCTCTGGACCACTGAGACAACTAACTGATTGTAGTCAAACTTATTAACTGTAACAACGTTATACACCGAATCATAAACAAAATCAAATTTGCGGGCCACACGTATTCAAGTCGTTTTTATCTCTAATATTTAAAAAATGCATGGATTTTATTTTGACAGTTCCTCGTATTAACTGGATGATTCAAAGCTTAATTGTAATTAAAAAGTAAGATGTAACTTGTTTACGCTCGTATGACATGACATAAATAGCAGCACAATTGAAATACAACATGGCAGCGGTATAACATAAGTCTGTTTGATTAATTTACCTCTGTTAAAATTCTACGAGAACACATACAATTACATACGTTAAAATAGGTAATAAACTTAAATCATTATAAAATAATATGCCAAGTCTTAACGATGACTGTAATCAGTAAATTTAAGAAAGTATGAACAAATGTCATTAAGACTTGACAGTTTGAAAGTCTGGGACAACCGTGTAAGGCAAATTGATGTCAGCATACCTGAAATCTGAATATTTATCTATATGTGCTATTCTACGACATAATTAACAAATATATACAACAAATGCATTTGACAATTAAAATACCCTTCCTTCACCTGGGCAGTGAGCTGAGCCGTGAGGCGTGCAGGTTTCTGTCTGCTGGGAAAGGCCACTGCATGTTGCGCCTCCAAACGCTGGTGCTGGACTGTCGCACTTTCGGTTCACGGTGCGTTCGTTATTACAGTTGCAATCCGACCAACTCGTCCAACTACCCCACCCACCGTCAACTGTATTTTGCAACAAAATACATCGGGATTTTAAATACCAATGTCAAATACAAAAACCTGAATACAATTCTATAACAAAATATGCGATGCCGTGAATAAACAGTCTTTTGCAGTTATACCCGAACATTCTGGCATCGTGCAGTTTTCAACGACGGAGTTAACGTCACCAGTACAGTTGTCTCCTCCGTTTGCTGGAGATGGGTTGTCGCACCTCCGGTCACGTGATCGAGAGCCGGCACTACACGTGACTGAACATGCGCTCCAGTCTGACCAGGTCGACCAATGACCATCAACTGAGGAAATAAACAACATAATAATATAAAAACGCTGAACTGTTTGAAAACAAACATATTTACCTGTAAAATACAAAATACATTTTAAATGGACAAACATGTAAATGTAAATTAACAAAAAAATGGCAGCCTGGAATACATGCTTAGACAGAATACCAAGAAGACACAATTAGCAACCGGAAATCAAGCTCTTCAAAAACGATCAGTTACTAATAACCTAAAATAGTTTTTTAAGAAATTATGCGTTGAAAAAGAGGCAAATAGTGACATGAGGAAACGGCATACATGTATTTTTGTGATATAAAAAAGGCTAAGAAAAGCCTCACGTTTGCAAAGGTTAGATAACTTTCAGATTGAAATACTGCGCTGGGAAGCGGATAACGTTGTGAAGAAAGTGTATGCAAAAATAGTTAAAAGAAATGTGTTAAACTACTTATAAATACTGATTGATTTGTCTTAAATTAAAGAATTAAAATTGTTGATAACACAGCTTTCATATTTTTGGACCCTCACCATGTTACAACATAATAAATGATGATCACTTGTTATGGAAGTGTCATATATAAACAGGAAAGAACACTAAGAAGTACGCCGGAAAATTGTACACTTAGAGTTTTATTAGGATGTTTGCGTTACTAGATAAAGGCCATTTGCATTTTGTATTTATCAAAACTTTAAATGAATAAGGGTTGCTCCGTACACAGCTGGCTGTATACACAAATAGAGTTTAAAGTTCTAACCTGGACATAAGTTATGGTTACACAATTGTGTTTCAGTTGTTGATCCTAGAGGGCTGCAGTCAAGACCCCCAGCTGCAGGCGGGGGATTATCACAGCGGCGGTTTCTGGTCCGAGTTCCGTGGTTTGACACATCACTGCAGGTCTTTGAGCATGGCGTCCATTCCTCCCAGTCTGAGTAGCCCCCGTCCACTACGGAAAGTGACGTAGGCATTAAAAGGACCCGTTTGCAAAGTTCAAAGGTAGATTTAAGTTTATGTTAGTGTATCAGTTTATGAATATACTGAACCATTTTGCATTCTTTTCTAATTGGTCACTAAAAAAGTAGGATAGTTCTCGTATGATTAACTGGTAAAACAAACATGTCTCGAACATTTTTGCGTACATACTTATTTTAATTTTGCTGAATATTAAAGTTAGCATAAGACTGAAAAAAATATTTACCGGTACGTAATGTAAATGACGTTTTGCATTCTAAATCAACGCTGCACCGGTTATTTATTTGTTCATTATTTGATTGGGATTGTAAATTGTTTGGCCTTTCATGAGGTTATTTGTGTTATAAAACAAATATATAATAATATTTACATTCTCGTCTATTGAGATGCATAGAGTGCACTCCTTTACGCTCTTTTTGTTTTCACAAATGTTGCTTTTACTTTAAAACTATCTGATGTTTAGTCTGCTTTTCTGTTTAATGGGTGGATTGTTTTTACTTAACAATAAGTCATATTTAGAAATGCATTTTAACCCATATATTGATACTAATGAGGTGACCAACGGGTAACGCATCAGCGACTTCCGGTCTGATAAAAACCGTCAATTTCTTAAAATATGTAAGAAGTTGATCGCTGATATAGCAGTGTTCGTTAAATGAAATTAATTGTTGATTTTAATGATAAAACTGAACTTGCTTGTTAGTGAGACAAAATGACATAATATAAAAAATCTATAAAACTAGATCTATATAACTTTTAGAATATAACAAACCACTTATTTCAAATTATGAAGTTATCTTCCTATAGTCAACACTGGTAACTAATACAAGTATCAATCTGTAACTGGTTTTTGTAAACCTTTTTGATTAATAACATAAACAATTACCACTCTTAATTTACACTTTCATCAGTAAAACAAAGATAGCACTGTATTAATCTAGGCAACAATCTTCCATATCAGATATTTAACCTATCATGTTCTTAACCTGAACATTTCCCAACGCCGTTGCACTCTTTGTTCTCGCTGTATGTGCCCTCACATCGGTGCCCGCCGTAAAGGGGAACGGGGTTGCTACAGCTCCTGTCTCGGTATATTGTTCCAGTTCCTTCACACGAGGCCGAACAGGCGCTCCACGGTGCCCATTCCGTCCAGCCGCCGTCGACTTGAGGCGTAATGGAATATTAATAGTTACTGTAATTATTCTATAAGTGAATACGTTTCATGTAAGAAGAGTCTGATATTTTTTTTCTAAAAATTATAATATATAAATATTCATAATAACTATACTCAGTATGAACTTATCCCTTGAAAATATTTTAATGAAACTGGTTCGGACTGATAAAAACTGTTACATAATATTGTTTTAATAATATTTTATACATTTAACGTGTTTGAATTCTAGTTAATTATAAAGGACAATGTAGTAGTTTGTACATATTATTTTACTGTGAATAATGCCGTGTTACCCGGACAAAGAACCCAAGCGCAAAAAGCTGTCTCCATATCGTTCCCTTCACATTCTTTTCCATTATTTCTAGTTTCTGGTTCTGTGCAGTTTCGATGTCGTGTTTGTGTGGCGTTTGCGCCGCAGGTAAGTGAACAATCCATCCAGGCTGACCACGCTGACCAGGCACCGTCTACTGTAGAAAGTAACATTCGCAACAATGTAGAAAATAACTTAAAATCATCATAATCATCTATCGAACTTAGAAACAAGTAGACAGTTGAATAAAAACAATATGTTTAAATATTATATAATGCGAACAACTTGACCTACACGTAGTATTGCTGAGCACTATGACTGTTAAAGAAACCCGTTGACAATGATAAAAGAAACTTTCTACGGGGTTTCCGGACATTCGGTTAAAGGATGGGTTTGATAAAGAAAATGTATATCTATCTATTCGTTCATGACCGCGATATCCTTTTAAATAAACATATAGAAAAACAAGCTTTTGTTGGTCAGAAGGAGGCGCATGAATTATTGTATAAGTATTCATGTTCATTTCCGTCCCAGTATGATGCGCCGTTTTTGACAGGAGGGGGTTATCGCATTTTCTATATCGATGAAGTCATTTTCGTTTATGACCGTGGTATTATCTTTGATATATACACACTAAGATTGGGATTGCGCAATTGTTTTTCTTTTTAATACCATAGTACAACCACAAAGTTTGACACTTTATTTTATACGACCAAGAAATATTATTATATGACACTATACATGGGTGGAAAGCTCATAATCCATAACATTCGCACATTTCAAGAAATTCTATGTCATGTAACTCAAAATAATTTCATTTGAAATGACACACAAGAATTTGAACTTCTAGCGCCCGACATATTGTGTTTACGTACATGTATATAGATTAAAGGCGATAGGATACAAGTATAAGTGAAATGTAGTGCCAGAATGAGTTCCATTTTAAAGCAGACACATTTAAGCTTGAAACTGATTCTAAAAACACTGCATTTAAGACATTTCGTTAGAAGCATAAGCACATTTTACTGAACTGTATGTGCATATTATCAAACCCTCAGCAACATCGCGTAAGAACTTCCTATTTAAGGTACTTAGGCCTTAAAACCTGTTAAAGTACCTGGACAGCTAGGGTCGCATATACCAACATCAATTTGGTAATCATATGCACTTCCTTCACAGTCGGTGCCACGATTGACAGGAGGAGGGTTGTCGCATTGTCTATGTCGATAAAGTTTTTTTGTAGATACAATCGCATTTCCATTCACTCCATGCTGACCACACGCCATTTACTAAAACCAAGATGTTTCATTTAATATCTTTAAGGTATCATACACAAATAGAAATGTCTTTAGGGTCGAACTTTCGTTTCTTACGTAGCCTGCCTTTGACTTGTTTGACCCCCACAATAAGAAACACTTTGGGGTTACAACATTCTTTGTTTGAACATCTCTTCAATTTTGACCAAAATTGTTTTTTCTTACTTTTAAACCACAATTTAGCAATAAATCATACTTCCATAAATATGTGAAACTGCCCGATATAATTACCCATGCATGTGAAAATATTGCAGAACAAGAAGCGCCGCAATAAAATGCAAAAACGAGGTTTTCAACAACCAAGCATTTTACTCCAAAACAATGACGTAGATTCTGTAGCATTCTAAAGTAGTGTCATAATACACGTTACATTACTACTAGGGCTGTAACGAATCCAAAAAAAATTTCGGATCCGGATCCGAATCCAAATAAGGTTTCTTGCAGAATTTCGGATCCGGATCCTATAATTCATAAAACTTTATATAAAACATGTTAAAAATAATGATATTTGGTACTTTTGTGTTAATAACTGTACTGTTAACTACATTTTGGTCGGTATTTGAATTAAATATATTATATTTGAATAAATAATGATGTTTTGATTACACATAAAAAGTATTATCCTGTCAATAAAACCTGTCACAATATGATTCTACAGCCTACACTGAGCTTTTTTAATTTTAAAGTCAATATACCAGTCATCATTTAGCATTTACATTCCATAGTAACAGATACCAATGATATCAACTTATAATTTTATGTGCAAGGTCTGAAGTTTAAAGATTTTCTTTTATAGCATTTAAAAGGTCAAATATTTAAATGTTCTGAAGACATTTGGAATTTCACCAAATTAGCCAAATATACTTGTAAGTCATGTACTATCATAAGACTAAGACCGTGGCCTTCCTTCCGACTTTATAAGTATGTGTATTAAATAATTTATTTTAAAGCCTAACTCTAGGGTAACAAGATCCATGCACAATAATGATTGTGAAATTCAACCATGAAACAGGTGCAATATGTCAGAATATTTCATGTTATATGTTATATCTGGTACTTACCTTAAAACAGAATGATACTATTCCATGAATTATTAAAATGATGTGTGCATATTATCTCATTCATGTTTAAAAGTGCATGAACAAAATAAACTATTATTTATAAAATCCGGATAGTATGTCCGATTTAATATGCATGTCAAATGTCCTTGTATTTTTAATTCAGAGGCGCGTGAAATTACTAATCTAATACAATAAGTTAATTGTTATACAATATAAACGAATGTTATACTTCATTTATACATGATTACCAAAGAAATCTGTAAAAAAGGCTCAATTGTATTGATTTTCACACACAAATCCATCTATAAATAAATTTTAACATGTAAAAACTGGTCGTGGTTACAGACAACTATTATAATATCTGGATCCGAAAATTTGGCAGGGTGGATTCGGACCCGCGAATCCAATTTGGATCCGATATTTTCGGATCTTTCGGGTACCCGTTACAGCCCTAGCATAAACTGAACGATTTTGAACATGTTAAAATCATTATTGTATACAATAACTCTGGAACCCCGTGTACATCATTAGTACCCGGTGCCTGAAAGAGCGCCGGGTGATTCTAAACCTTATTTAAAGAATTGACCATGCCCTTCCGTGTTGCATGGGATTTGATGCTATTATAATGTCATTAATATTTAAACTACATTATATTACATAATTCGCCATTTCATTTATAACGTAAGTTGCATTTATGTCTCAACCAGTTGTACAGAAGCGTCTTCTATTTGTGAAGCCTAGTTCGGCCTTGCGGTTAAATGGGTAACAGTCAGCTTTTATAAAATCAAAATGTTCTTCAATGTGTATACAGGGACCTTCCTTTCCTACTGACTTCTAGACGTCACTTTCAAGAGTCTAACCGAAGACCTCCCTTTCTTCAATGATTTTGGTCAGCCATGATGACAAATATGTCTACCCTGCATGTGAAACGTCACTGCAATATCGTCCGGGCACCCGGCCGACGACCAAACGGTTAGAAAATACACCGGATGGTCGCCGTACGGCACACAGCTGAGCATAGGCCGAAGGAAGCCCCGAAAATACCCGAAAAGTGTCCGATGTCCGGGCGATTTCTAAATTCGCCAGGGTTTTGCAGGTCGTTGAAATTTCACGGCGACAGTTTTATTTGTGACCATTGCAAACATTTCGCCTAATATTATTACACACCCTTTATAGGTAAAAACCCTATGGTATAATTGCAGGGCATTGTTAGGTCAAAGGCCTATGATTTTGTTGCAAGACCTTGTTATAATTCAGGATTTAGGATTCCATTCCAACTGAAACAAATTGTAGGGTACGATACAATTTAAATGCATTATGAAACAAGTGGAATTTTAATAGCAAATGAAAGCTGTTGCGGTGTATTAAATTGCCTTTATTTTAAACAAATTGGAGGCAGTCTGAACTGTATGGTTATACGGTTTACATGTGTTCATAGAATTTTCTACATCAATGTTAATTAAGTTAAAATGAAAGATATCTTAAACGCGATTTTCTATGTCGACTTCGGCCTCACTGGTCATAGAAGGAATATATATGAGAGGAGGATATATATATATACTTTGGGAGGTTAGACTACCGCTGTGCTGTTTTAATAACGTCATAAAGTCACACGTTG
>Ga0224511_10003396_pt1 | contig 11436 bp, 5 predicted proteins | sample SF_May12_sed_USG_2_FD_169988 | JGI IMG/M metagenome (GOLD analysis project Ga0224511, IMG submission 169988) | Sediment microbial communities from San Francisco Bay, California, United States - SF_May12_sed_USGS_8_1 | ecosystem: Environmental > Aquatic > Marine > Sediment | place: USA...
TAGGTATCATATGTTTTGGCTGTTACTAAAGGTAGTATTTGTGTTTTTCACATTCAGTTTAAATGCCAATAGTTCTTAGTAACCTAAATACTCAGCAAGGTATTGCAATTTGATGTCAATAACAGTTGTGCAGTATTATTTGTGCATTGAAAAAAAGATTACAAAACAGTACTAGTTACACTAACATTCAAATGTTAAGGCATTTTTTTATACTTATAGGTTATTATACATTTTGCTGTACAATGGGAATATATTTGGACGAGTACACAGCTTATGACTTTTCAAGCTGTGTATGAGTCCAAATATATTTCGTATTCTACAGTAAAATATATAATAACCTTTTTATTATATATCTTTCGTTTACTTTGAAATATTTCATTATTAGGTATTGAAATCGGAAACAAGACTAGCATCGTTTAGTGCACATGTACCCAACCGTCCAATATGAAAGTAATATATTTTTGTTGGAATCAATACGAGAATATACTGGACGGTGGTACATAATTATGCAGATTGTTGATTGGTTGGATTTATTTGATATATAATAATAATTTATATTATAAAAGAAGGCAAAACCATTATTACAGACATCAAAACTATGGTTACCCTGAAAATTTTACTTTATTAAATACTACAAAATTCTTTAGCACAGTATATTTGCATAATTTTTTTTTTTTACTTTACAGAACACTGTTATCATTAAATGTTTTAAGACAAGCATACTATTTCAGTTATATAAGTTATGGAATCTATATTAATATTAATGTTAACCCTATTTTCAGCTATTTGCAGTCAAACTTTGACATGCAAGGCCACTGACTAGCTCTCTCAGCATTACAAATATAATGTGTATAAACACGAAACCATCCTCATCCGATACTGTTTCCAAAACAAGGTATCACTTAACTGTCACAAAGGCTATGGTATGAGCTGTATTACAGCACTAGTTACACATAAGACACCAGCCAACAAACAAAAGTCATACATATAATGAATGGAACATACTGGAAAATGCACTTTAGCATATGATAACTATGATAAATGTCTAAATTTTAATAAATAATGAAACAAAGCCAAACAGTGTGACATGTTGTCATTTATATGTGAGTGTTTATATTATGTGAGTGCCTATTCTCATAATCTATGTTTTATGATATGACAACACTTACAATGCCCATTTAACGCTGAAAATGTTCCAAGTAGAATATAACTAGAAAGCCTTTACATACAAAACATATTTGTGCATAACAAAAACAGTGAAATATAAGTGCTAAAAAATCTGAGAATTTTAAAGTCAACAATGTGCATTTCAATCTGTATTTTGTAACAACATAGATTTATATTTTTCACACAAACTACTTTTAACAAGGGTTGTTGGAAGTTTTGGAAAGTATTTTTCCGTAAAATACTTCAATGAAAAAATCATGAGGGACGTTTACACTTAATTGTACGGTAAACTGTCTGCACTGACACTGAAAAACCTCTTAAATCAATTCAATGCACTGGAAAATCTAAATAGGATTGTTTGAAACCTGAAACAGTTAAATCAAAATTGACACACAACAGCAAACATCAGCGGGATGTCAGATGAAGAAAGTCTGAAAAGAATCAAAACAAGCAATACCATCAGATTTAGGTTGTTGACAACCACAATTTTCAGTACGAAAAAAAACTTCTGATGGTTTCAATTCAACAAGGCACAGTTGCTGATGAGGTCCATTATCTTCATTGCAGGATGTTTCTGCAAATTCTGCAAATTTGCATCCTTGTGACAGACATGCAATAGCATTTAGATTTGAGAGCTGGAGCAATTAAACCGCTACCAGACTAGTGGTGCTAACAATAATGTGGAATCAATAAGTTGTGTGTCTGAAAAAAAAAGAAGTTAAAATAACAATTATTGCACATTTATATGTGAACACAATATACAGAAGAGACGTAAAGTGAGTTCAGTGCAATACTGTTTTGTCTCATTATTCTTCAGGAGGAAGTACTGAGTTTTGCAAAAAGTCATCAACATATGACTTATAGGTTTTCAATTCAAGCTGACAATCTGCAAGTTCTTTTAGTATAATTCTGAAATAATAATAGCATGTCTAAAACCAACCCAGCATTGCAACAAGGGAATATGCAGCCATTAAAACACTCAATCTACACTGGTGTCTGCAACAACTATAAAGTACATGGAAAGGTGACTGTCACTAAATTAGAACTAAAAAAAATTCCATTAACATTTTACTTTGTAATGAATCATATAACATTCTAAGAACAAACAACAATTTTAAACCTAAATCACACAATAAAATGTGTCTGTAATAGAAGATGAAAAGGTTCTAATGAAAATCATAAACAACCCAACTGTCTGCTACAGTAACAGCTGTCTAGTAGGTGCAGACCTGAAATGCCAACATCTCAGTAATCATACCATAAAATCAGAATTTCCTGCGGCTGTCTAAATTTTTTTTGCGCTTTTCATGCACAGGCTAAAGAACGTTATTAAAACCAACATGAATATAAAACTTATATTTAATACACATTATTGAAATATTCATTGTTTTGTGTATGATGAAAAAAACCTAAATATCCGCAAATTTAAGACCAGGTTAATGCCAAAGAAATGTATTTCTGTAAAAATGGAGCCCTCGCAAATGTCTGATTCTACAGTAAGTCTGTGAGGTCAGACACTGAATGACAAACAATAACCTGGAAATACAATTATAACTCTCTCAAAGACGACAAAGAGGACTGAGTATAGACATAGAGGCCAGTCGGTCCAGGAAGAAGAAACATGTGACACAAAACACAAATACACAATCATACACTGAAGAGTCTAAGACACAAACAATAGAAACAAGAGAAGAAGTGTCATACTGAGATACTCAAAATTTGAGTTATTAAAAATTGAAAATTCACCGAATATGAAGGCTCACACAGTATCTAAAAGAAATGGAAGGAATATAATTAATAAGAGAAAAAATAACATAAACATAATGAAAATATTTGTAAGTGCACCCAATAGAAGTTAGATATAAATTTAGATTCTAATGAAATATGGATAAAACCCATAAAAGAATATCAGTGTCAAAAAAATAATACCATTGTAACACAAATTCCCCCAGTGTAACACACACTTAAAACACATGTAACACAAGTACTACCCAATGTCAAACACTCTCAAAAACCTGTGCCATTATAACACAGTACAACACCAGTAAATCATTATAAAAGAGATGATTGACATATTGACAACCCATCTGTTTGAGCATTTAAAATAACATTTGGTCCGACAAAAGGTGGGAATTTACGTAACATCTTAACATACGACGTCAATTGGGCAAATCAGAAGACTGATTTGTTTGAGTATCGCTGACAACACACGTTGACAGAATGCTTTCCCTCATTTGTCGGACCATCGGATGCCATTTCAAGTGTTCTGTCGAATCGTCAAGTAAAACACAAAGTGAATACAAAGACAAACTACATGAACATACCGTGGAGACAGAGCCAGGGGTTCCAGATGGGGCTTGGGCCCCGGCGGGGCGGACTTCTTGCGCAGCTGGAGCATGGCCGTCTGGTTGGCCAGGTCCTGGCGGTGCTTGCGCAGACGGCGCTCAGCCAGTAGGTAATACGTGGCCGTGATGTGGTTGTACATGTCCGTCTCCAGGGACCTGGTGGGGAAATGGCGAAACATTAGTTGGGACAGCTTTTATTGGAGAATAAAAATCATTTACTGATACAGTCGAGACTGTCATATGTGACTTTCAAACAAAGGTCACATATGACAGGGGGTCTTTTAAAACAGTCTAAAGAAATAGGAGATTTTTTTCTATTAAACTGGTGTTTAGAATGAATAAACAAAGCAGGGATATACATCTAGTTCCATATATTTAAAACAATAACATACAACACAATTTATTACACATGTTTGTTTAGCGTCAACGTTGTGTGTGTTTTTTGTTTGGTGTGTTTCTTGCTGTGTAACTGGTTTCTGTTTTCTGTGTCGGCCATTTTGCCTAGGTGCTCTTCAATGTGTCTCTGTCCACATGGTCAACATATTTTATTAAATCATTTAAAGTTATATTTGGTTGGATTTTTAGTTGTTTTCATGAAACATGGAAGTCATATCACCGCTCTCAGTCTATGTAACCAGTGTTGCTGGCTTCCCAAGTACTTGCTTCTTCTTTTAGTAAACAGTTGAGTGCTTCCTCATCTACATGTATATACATGTAGTATGTTAGATGTGAGGAGCCACTTGATGGCATACATGCAGCATTGTCTTGTGGCCACTTTCACAGAAAAATGAACAAAATTAATTATATAAAGAAAATACGACATTACTCAGAAGAAATAACTGCTAAAGAGTGGACAAATTCCCTGTGACAGTTAACAAGTTATACAGCCAAATTTATGACTGATCAACTAAATACTTGTCAGTATCAGAAGTTATGCACCCAGGTATTTTGATGTCCCATAATTCAAGGTCAAGGTCACACTGGAGCATCAAAAGTCAATACTGTATTGAGCAAAAATAAATGGGGGCATCATGTCGTGACATTTCTAGTTGATAAATTTTCACCAAGAGCATCTTAATTCTTATTTCTTAACATTTTCTTAAGCCTGTTACTTAAAAGGAAAATGTCAGTGATGATGGAATCCTACTGGGGAGGGTCAGGTTACTCTTACCAAAGATTTCTGAAAGCCCATACACTACAATAGCTATTTAAAATGTTAAATATGAAAAAAAATCACCATTATAACTGCTGAAAGTATCATGCTGTTATCTTACACCGTCTCCAATCACTGGATCATTTTGTTCCATTTTGTAATCTGGATCATTTTTAACAGGCAACACTTGTGCTACAGTTCCAGTGATTTGAGGGGATGAAACTTCAAACTGCAGCACTTCACTCAAGACTAAATCAACATCTCAATACTTTACTCCCTCAAATGCTGACATTTATCTCTCATTGTTTCCCTCCTGGCTGCTATCTCAAATTTACTATATTGTGGTTTTCACATTGTATTTTCATTAATTTCACTTTCCAGACTTTTCTTTAGAAGGCTTCAAATGACAATACATGTAGCTCAACCACAACACCCACAATTATTTGACATTACTCTGTAAAGAAAACATTGAGAACAAACTTGTTATTTCAAAGTTGTTATTTATTTGTGGTCATCAGTAAATTTAAACCATTTTCTGAGAATTCCATGCAAGCATCAATAAAATTCTGATTTTTTTTAACAACTTGTCTCTAGATTTTTGTACAAGCATCAATAAAATTCTGATTTTTTAACAACTTTTCTCTAGATTTTAGTAGAGACTCTTTAGTCTCTGTATTTGCTAAGCAGAAGAGAATTCTATGACTGTATACACAAAAGCAACAGAATGAAACTTGTAACATTTATTCTAGAAATATGTCAGTCAATCTATGGAAATTATTCAAGTGCAATCACTTGAAGACCTCTATGTTCGGTGCAGAACTTTCATAATGTGTGCATTATGGAAAAAAAGACTGAAAGATGGCAGACACCTACAGGGAGTTATGACATGTAATGTTGGAATATAATATCCTTGAAGAAATGTCAATAACTTACTGTTTGTGAGCATTATTTCATAAAAAATTATATAACAGTACTTACAATGTATTTTGGATCATATATTATGAATGAAGCCTAAGGTGACTGACATTTAAATTATTATATTGTATTTTCTATGCAAATAAACTTTTTTCAACCCTTTATTCAGCTAGGCACAGTGGATACGGTACTGGATTTTTCACAGTTTGCTGCGCAAGCCACCTGGGTTCAATCCCTGGTGTAGATCTTTGAATTTACTTAAAACATAAATGTTAAATACTGTAAGGTAAATGGAAATGTCTGCATGAGATATTTACAGAATTTTGTAGTTAAATAATGTATGGATAGTTGACATACAATGGTGTATAACGTCAAATACCATTGAAAATTATTTTGCCCAATAATGAAAAAAAATCTAGGTACTTTTTTTATGTGTACCTTGAATCTAAAGGGCCATTAATTACAAGGGGAAGAAATAGTTTGTTTGCTATTAGGGAAAACTCCAGGCTCAAAATTTTCTTAGAAAGTGAAACCTCATTCAAACTATTAGTACTAGGTTTAATAGCTTATTATGCAGGCCTTAATTGTTTTCTAGTGCATTCACTAAGAAAAGAAAATGCTGAACTGACAACAAAAAGTAATTGATATTGCTAGATAATAAATCTTAAAGCTGCTGAATGCTTTTTTATATTTAAAGAAAAAAAATTTTTATCTGCAGATCATATTTATTTTGTCTGTTGCATATATAACTATGCTTAAAAGAAACAGAGGATATTTGTTGAGAACTTGAGAGTCAAAAACGTTATAGCGCGGGAAACAATAAAGCAATGACATCATCATATTGACGTTGTTTGTGCCCAGCTTTATAAACGTTACGTTGCGTTTATTAAAAGTATGCCGGGGTACAAAACAATGTCAGCGTCATGGAGACACCCGCATAACAATTATATTTTTCACTGTAGTGAAAAATATAGAGGAACAGTGGAATATAAGTTTATTCCACTGTAATCATAAAGAAAATGTTAATAATTTGATAATTTAGATCAATATTCTATCTAAAATTCTACCCTAACACAGTAAATAACTTGTGATGCCATAAAGTCTGCAGCAACCTGTGTTTAAAGTCTATTTTATACGGCGTGTATTACATAAAAGCTTATTTTCTACTCATAATTATTGTATGTCTAATTCGTGCAGTGGCCCAGTGCTAATCTGTGTTACATGTACATCTTTTGATCAGGTTCGATACTATCAGTCAATATCACAGTTTGTAAAGTAACATTTTTTTGGTTGAAATCAAGCACATTGCAACTTTTAATATTTTAATCTTAACTTTCATATCACTTTACACTAATGAGAGATACAGGATTGTAATCCAGTATTGACCAGTAAGTCTACAACATTTCAATTAGCAGTCTGATTGTAACAAACACTGTGCTAATGAATCTGTTGTTAATCTTTAAAGTTAGTTTTTGTTGACCATATGCTGTTCCTGGGTTCATTCAATGCATGCTTCCATACTCTCATACTCTGTGAGCGATAATATATTTATTAGTTCTCAGTTCTCACAGGAGTCAATTGTGAGGGACACCTGAATCAGATTTAGTGCTTTGTTTGGTATCAATCATCGCAGGGTGAGTTTGCTGCGCCTAGGTGTGCTTCAACTCCCAGCCTTCCGATTCTGAGTCCCGTGCTAAACCAACTGAGCTAACGGGGGCGGCATCAATATTTTAGACAGAATCCCAATCACTGTTTAACATGTTGTCACCACAAAATAAAAATATAGGAAAAAAAAAGAGAATTAAAAACTTCCAGGAATGAACAAATAAATAATTAATATGTACTGACATAAATGAAATTAGTTCAATTGGATTGAAAGACGTGTGTGTTTTCTAAAGAAGAGAATACAAATATACAACAGTCAACTGACAGTTACATATGGTTACATTTTCCCTCAAAGTAATTTATTAAGTCTGTTTCCCCCCTCATTGATTACATGGAGAAAACAGAAGCGCCAGGAAAAGTCTGCTGAACAGACATCATAAAATGACGTAAAAGGTTTCGTTTTTTCTTCAAGGTAAAGCTTCTGGCTAAGGAAGTTGTGGCGACAGCTTGACGTCAGACATTAAATAAAGGTTGATGGACATTGATCTGTTTGACGGATTGATTTGATTGGTGAACATTGTTACCTATATAATAGAAGTACATGTCATGTCTGTAAGTCAATGGTGAACAGCAACGCGTCTGAACATCAGTTTGATTTAAAAAAAACTGATTGATTGAATAATTGATTAATTATTTTGTGAAAGTTTGTTCCACAAATTTTACATTAAATGTCTCAACTAAGCTAAAACACAAGCTTTTTATAAAAATACTGCGTAAATATCTTATTAAAAAGATGTTATTTAACATCAAATAAAATGCAAAAAAACACACAATATCAATGCATTTCATAAATTACATTAAAAAATATACACCATAATTTAATATGCACACAAAAAAATGTTGACTTCCACAACTTGTTCTTTAATTTGTTAGGTTTAGATATAGATTGTATATGACCCATGTACAAGACAGTATTTTCGACTTCCAGTAAACACTATTTCAGCAATTGATATCTTGTCTAATACACATTTTAGTGTAAATTTTCTCAAGGGTCTTCTTACTTTTGTTTCGACTACAGTAGATGATTATTCAGTTTTCTTAGACTTTTTTGCATAGAAAATAATTAACATGGCCAGACAAATTCATTTTAATAAAAAGCCATATCGTTTCACAAAATAAATGTCAAGATCATTTCAGTATAATAAAAGTAGAAACTTAAGTAAGGAAGCAGACTTTGTAATAAACAATTTATAAAAGATAAAGCATGTATCAGTTAGCACCTAGAAAGGCTTTTGATTTAAATTGAAAGCTGATTTTTTTTATTGTTTTAGTTAAACATTTTATAAAGTTGCCATGTCAACATAGGACTGGTGTCATTTTTAATGGCATTAATAAATAAACAAGAAACGCCGCAATGCGATTAAACAAGAATAAGAAATGAAAGATGGCGTGATGAAAAAACGATGTCGTTATTTTGGTTGCATTGGTTGCATGCACAACATTTGGTGTCAATAGGCCCAAGCAAACTAAAGTTATTGAGCGGAAACTGAATTTCTTTTTTAGTAACAATGACCTTGACCTTAATCACAGACACAGGGGTAGCAATCCCAAGCTGCATCTTGATGTAAGCTACCCATACAGCAAGTTTGGTGTCAATAGGCCATAGCAAACTAAAGTTATTGAGCAGAAACTGAATTTCTTTTTTTAGTAAAAGTGACCTTGACCTTAATCACAGACACCTGGGTAGCATTCCTAAGCTGCATCTTGATGTAAGCTACCCATACAGCAAGTTTGGTGTCAATAGGCCATAGCAAACTAAAGTTATTGAGCAGAAACTGAATTTCTATTTTTAGTAACAGTGACCTTGACCTTGATCACATACACCTGGGTAGCAATCCCAAGCTGCATCGTGATGTAAGCTACCTATACAGCAAGTTTGGTGTAAATAGGCCAAAGCAAACTAAAGTTATTGAGCAGAAACTGAATTTCTATTTTTAGTAACAGTGACCTTGATCACAGACACCTGGGTAGCAATCCCAAGCTGCGTCTTGATGTAAACTACCCATACAGCATGTTTGGTGTCAATAGACCAAAGCAAACTAAAGTTATTGAGCGGAAACTGAATTTCTATTTTTAGTAACAGTGACCTTGATCACAGACACCTGGGTAGCAATCCAAAGCTGCCTCTTGATATAAGCTACCCATACAGCAAGTTTGGTGCCGATAGGCCAAAGTAAACTGAAGTTATTGAGCGGAAACCAAAAGTTGACGCCCGCACACCCACCCGCCCGCCGCCGACTTCAGTATTACAATAACCCGGTTTTCGTTGAAAACCTGGTTAAAAAGCTTGTAAGCTTGTATGATACCAGATTTAATTCTAATATATTTAGGAACAAATCTATTTTCTCAATTATGCAAATGTGAAAATAGACCTGACTATATATTATCTTTTTTGTAAAACTCACTTTCAATCTGTACATGCCAACAATTAAATGAAGATTGTCAGTTAACATTTATCTTTCCTACTAAATATCATGATTTTAAAGAAATTTAACATATTGCACCACACTTGTATAGTGTAAAATAACCACAAAGTATGGTTTTACCTCCATCAACAGACATTGAAGAGTTGAAGAAGCCAAAGAAAGACAATTGATGTAATCATGGCTACTTTTAATATTCCAGAAAATGTTCTGGTTTCATCCAGTTTGATTTGACCATGATAACATGCAAAACTGCAATATTCCACGCTTATTTTTTTTATTTACTTTATTATCTTCGGCACTCTTGAAAAACTGGAAGATTCGGGCCATACGAAAAATCAACAGTTCTTAAAAAGCTGCTATGACCTGCTTGCACTTTCCCTTCAAAGCTTAACCTAGGCATAACAACAGCCCCTGTGAGCCTCATGATCATAGCCAAAAAGTCTGTAACTGGCAACTGTCCTACTTGGTTCAGACTCATGGAAGCCAAGACTTGTATTCATTAATGAAAAATACAGCTTAATGTTAAGAAAAGCAGACCCAATGAACACAAACAAATCATATGCTGTCGACCATGTAGACCCAGTCAAGCTTTAGGGCACTATGTGAGTATCTTCAGCTTTATAAGCATCTAGGAAATGTTACCCTCCACAAAAATAAATGTCTAAAACCTTTTAAGGTGTCTGTGGCCCAGACAAGTTTGTTTCATACAGTTTCTAAGAAATCTTTGCACACAAAACATAATCGCTAATCAAACTGCCCTGAGGAATATATGTTAGTAGGACAATTCCACTGCAATGCCAGCTAAAATTGCATTCCATTAACTATGTATTAACTTCAGCTCTAGGAAACCAGAGGTTGGAAGACAACGGATCAGTGACTAGATGGTCGCAAAGAGCAGAATAAGACTCGGAGATTATCACGCAAATTGCTCCATATTGGTAACTGTATTTAACAGAGTATTCCTCCCCACACCAGTAAGCTAAAACATATATCATCATAATTATCTTTACCATTCAAGGCCATTGAAAATACAAGAAATCAAATTTTGGTGCTATGTTGAGTTATTTGTGGTATTTGAATTTTTTAAATGGCTTTTGAAAAAATTTATTTAAACTATTAGTCAGGTATTCTGCCTATTTAGAATTGAAAGATGTGAAATATAAAGCATGTAAGAGAAAACCTTAAAATTTACTTAAAAATAAAAACAAGGTCTACGAAACTTATGAACATGACTTTTGTAAATTAAACACATACGATAAGACAGAAGCCTTAGGGTTTGGCATTAACGTTAAAGACATCTTTAGTTTCACTTAGCCAAATGTCAGTATTTCCATAGAAACTACAGTCATATTTCCTTCACAAGAATAGAAAATAAATGGCTGTGTGTAGGAGGTCTTTTTTTTCTTTTTTATATAGAGTTAAACCTTAAACAACCACTTTAATCTACCGAAGATTAAATGTACTAACTAACAATCCACTTTGAAGACTACTGATAATCATGAAAAGATTCATAAATTTTGAAACTCAAGCATAAACAAAAAAGATGCTGGCAGCATTTAGTAGAAACCAATCAGCGGAAATAAATTGTAAGTACTTTAATGACATCAAATAAGAGATTTAGCAGTCCAGGACACACTTAACATTTGTAGGCCACATTTTTTAACACTTACCGTATATTCCCTATTAAACGCCCCTCCCCTAATAAACGCCCCCCCCCTGTCTTTTTCAAAAGAAAACAAGCGACTTACCATGACAAGACGATCTT
>Ga0224511_10003397_pt1 | contig 11436 bp, 5 predicted proteins | sample SF_May12_sed_USG_2_FD_169988 | JGI IMG/M metagenome (GOLD analysis project Ga0224511, IMG submission 169988) | Sediment microbial communities from San Francisco Bay, California, United States - SF_May12_sed_USGS_8_1 | ecosystem: Environmental > Aquatic > Marine > Sediment | place: USA...
GTATTAGTTACATTTGTAATTATTTTCTTATAAAACAGAAACAATTGTCTTTATGTTTCAAACGCGTTTTGCCACCAAGAAACTGGAAACAAAAGCTGCATTTGGTAACTTAATCGATATGAACAGTACAATAACATATAATGTGGAGTAGCACATTTTTATATAAACGATCTTATATCAAGATAATATTTTAGCTTAACAGATTAAATTCGTCTTTACTTTTGTTCTTACGTTTGAGTCCTTATCAATATATACATAGTATTCAATGTAATCATGAATATAGCATTCGTGTTGTGGAATCATACCTGCTGCGGCTCCTGCTACAGCACAGCCCGTCAGTGTAGACGCCGAGAACTCAAGTTTGTTGGTGACGCTCAGCGTCACAGTGGCGGTACCGGTTGATCCACTTTCTGTAACTCTGTCAAATAGAAAGTATGTTTAAACATCTTCATAATATTCAATGTAGAAAACAAACATTGGTAAGATGTTTTTCTAAACAACATGTTTGTCTTAGAATATCTCTTAAATTTTATCTTAAGAGACAATATTGGTAGACAAAACATAAAAAATGCAACAGTACAAAAACGTATTAATTAACGAAATGGTGACTGCTAAATTTTATTTGTTTTTATCATATGCGGACATATATGATTAAATTGTAACAGTCCGTCTTCGTGTTTTGTGTAAAAAGAATCATAATTAAAACCAAAATTAACAGTAGGTTTTATGTAACATTTATTCTCAATACTCACATAACAGTTAAAACGTATGTTTTTTTCGTTTCGTAGTCCAGAGTTTTGCCTGCTGCAAGCGTAATCACTCCACTCGCTCCGTTTGCAATTGTTGCGCTTGCAATGCCGTCAGGATTGCCATTGGTCGCAAAGGCCCACGTTGAACTAGTTGTAGGTCCGGTAGCCCCCAAGGTAAGTAAGGGACCCGGGCTGCCCTCCACAATAGATTGTGTTCCAGTTGCAGAAGCCCCAGCGTCTGTCGTCGTAAAACCAGTCCAGGCGGAAATTGAATCTTAAAAGGTAAGACACTAATATACAAGAGGGTACATTTTTTATTGAAAACATTTTTTTCCTTAAAACGGTTGTGTTGCATTTAAAAAATACAATGTCCACTGTATTTGATAAAACAAGAAGGTGTGCTTTAACATTTTAAGTGTGCTTATTACGATTATTTTTGAAATGACACCGTGCTTTTCACGTCACCCGTCATTGCTTTCTTTTCATTCGGTAGATCCATAACCAAAAACCATTATTTTGAATAACACTTGTAGAATAAACAACAAAGATTGGCATGCGCCCTATTGCTAGCAACTAGCGTGTTGTGAAATTATTGATGTAATCTATTGTTAAAACAAACAGCTTATAGAATTTATGGCCAGCTCACTGCTTTCCTACCGTTTGTTATGCTAAAACAGAGTCGGAATTAGCCACAATAATATTGAAAATTGCGGTGTGTACAAATACTAACTCATTTATTGGAATAAAGATGCAATCAGGATTAATAAGAACGGTCGTTATTAAAAGTTTCTGGCATACAATGTAGCAAACTCTTTTTCCTTTTTATGTGATATAATAGCTAGTATAACCGACACAGTCCATGTAATGCTTAATATGCTGGCATGTTTAAAAAATTGGTAATTACTCGTATATATGTTTTTTATTTAACGTATCATTTGAATAACAGTTCACATCAATTCATCAAGTAAATGGAAAAGGTTTCTTCGACTTTTGAAGTTGTGTCCGTTTCACGAAATCTTATACTGAGCATTTAAGTAGCTAACATGGTGCATATGAATTTCATTACATACTTATTGTAGCAATATTTTCAACATGTTTCATGTTTAATTTAAAAAAAACTTATCCCAATTTTTGATATACAAAAATAAATAAATAAAACATATCAAAACACATACAAACTGCGTATTGTAAACAAATTCATTTGTATGACTACAACAAAATCACCTGACTATCTATGCTATTTACCTGTTTTATGAAAGAAGCATTTCAACAGCACTACAAGCACAAACAGTTTCATGATGCCGATCTGTTCCTTTAGATCCGTGAAAGCACCGTCAAATGTGTGCACCGTAGCCACAGCTTGGGTCCAGTTTTATAGAACTGTGTTACCATAGTGCAGGTATCCACAACAAACACAGAATGCATGGTCTCAGCGGGGAACTTGTTTATGACTCTCAATGATGAAGCTGCAATTTTAAAGATTTTTTACAAGTGGCAATTTTATTTGGGGAAGCGGCGCCACTAAGTACCATACTTGTAATGACAAGTGCAGCAAAATACCTCAGTACATTGCACTGCACTAGATTTGCAAATCCGAAAAATGATATATACCCCGTCCAGAAAACAAATTCATGACGAAATCAAATAAGGCATTTTATATGCAAATACTCTGATGCATCATCTTTTCATAAGCAATATTTTTGTCGAAGGTAGCAAGGGCATTTGGGTATACAAAGTTAATGTGACGATATGAATTAATCTGCTCATTGGCAACAAGTAAACAGTTGGTCACTATTATTATATATTACACCCTAAGGCTACATAATGTATTATCACTGTATCTCCCTAAATAAAAAAATGTAACATTAATCAGCATGGTACATCAGTTGTGCCTGAGCAGTCAGCCCACGCATGTTTAGAACTGAAACCCTTGTAAAGTGCCCGCTGAGGCACAACTGGATGTTACCATTACAGTAGTTCTTTTTAATATTCGATCACTAAAAAACAAGAAATGCTGTTAAAATAATTTGAATATAAATTACTCCATTTTTCCTGACCTTGTTTAATGATGTGGAAAGGAATGTTCATGCATCGGATTAGCAGGGTATTAAAAAACAGACATAATATAAACTAGACCTTTAAGCTACATTTTTTGTATATATTGTATGAGTATATTTCGTGTAAGTTGACTTCTGATATGTATTACATTTATATTATCTCAACTCAAGTATGTGCACTCGTCTGGTCTATTGCTTTATGCAAACACCAACCAATTCTGCTTGACTGTGATATTGTTTGATGAACAAGTACTGAAGTCTAGACGAATATGGCATTTTTATTTTAACATTTACAACTGAAATTAAAACATTGCAAATAACTAATTTAACTATTTGCATTTAGACTAGAGGAATTTCAAGTTCTTGACTGTGCAATTAGGTTCTAAATTTGATTTATATGATGGAATATAAACTTCATTGACTCTTTTGTCGAAGTGGCCAATACATTGACAAATTCAGATATTAATTGATTTTTAAGTGTTTACAAAGTTATATAATGCACTGCAATATAACATTCACATTATTTAGAGAAGAAAAACCAACATAACTTTATATAACATAAACATGGTATCACACAAACTGTGACACTTGATCGACTTAATCTGGAGAACGACACTTTTATTGCATGCACTTATGAGTAACAATTTAACATTAATTTTACAAAACAAAAATGACTCGAAAGTTGTCATTTAGATCCACAAGAAAAACGAATTATTTATTTATAACTCATGTATGTTTTTATTGAATAGAGCCTTCTATAAATGCATAAAGTGAAGTAAGGTTGCTTAAGTTTGCCTTTAGCTGATGAAGCATATTCCCAGTGTTGATACAAATAAAAGTAAGATTCAACGTTTTGTCGTTGTATGAGCTTGGATGGAGTTGTTAATAAATAAAAGGCACTTTATCTAAGAATCTTACATATACGCTCCATTCATCGAATTGAAAGAAGCACTAAACTTTCTGAGATGATCAAATTTTACAATGTACATAATAAATGAACAGGGCTAAAATATTGTTGTAGCAAAATATGTTGTTTTGCTGTCAGACTGAAAACATTTGAAAGCACATTTTGAACAATGTGTGTATCATTTTATGTGCAGGCTCAGTTAATATGTTGGATGAAGTATAAAACGGCTGTTGGATGAAATATAAAACGGCAGTGTTCACATTGTTGGTGTTACCTGTACTCTAATAAGCTGGTTCAAAAACAGTAATCTTTGCTTTTTGAAGACATTCGTTTAAGAAAGACATGTGTATCAATACAAACATAATCAAATTTGTAAATCTGAAAAATATATTCAAGTCAAGATTATATTAAATTCATATTTATTATCAATTCAGAACTTCATTTCGCTAAAGGTTGAGTAACGAACACACTCTATACCTTGTAACAACATGTTATATATATACTGTATAACATCAGATACAAAGAATCAATTAATGGATGGTTTCAAAGGAATTCATATGAGCGTTCAAACAGTTCTCACAGTCGTTGTATTTACTTCTGAAATGAAAATTACAAAGAGGAATGAACTGCAAGCTGACATCGCGTTGCAACGTTTAAACCACTTTCAACAGGTAGATTGTATGTACATTGAGGTGTTAGTTTTTGGATCATTCTCTTAATACAAGGTTAATACGAAGGATCACCCGATATACCAGTTTATCAGTAAATCAAAAAATCTTGTCAAATACGCCCTTTTGGTCAGGAGTAGCAGCGTAGACGTCAGATCTGCTTTCAATATAATACACAACTGTCTCTTGTGACGCGAACTCAGTTGCCAATTAAAGTTAGACTAAATGGTGTATATTGTAAGATAAATCAACACAGATAAATTTGATGTACAAAAATAACATTATCTAACAAGTTAAATACAACATAAATTAGTTTGAACGGAAATGGCTAGAAGGATTTTGTTGTGTTAAAAATATTACTTTTCCTTTTAAATAGGAATGATAATAATAAATATTAACATGCCAAAGTTCTCGCACACGTGCATGCTTAAGAACAAACTCCAACAAAAACAGGAACAAGTCATTTTAAGGCGTAATATCCAATATGATAAATATGTTCATTCCAAATGTAGTTAACAAGTCATTTATATGCGTACAATATATTATATCTAATAAATTATGGTTACTTTGTTCATTCGGAATGTAGTCGTGAACGGGGCTATATTTGCCATGTAGGCGCCTCTTCTAATGATATATCATTTATAAGAGTGAACGCTAATACCATTTCACATTGTTATAAAATCATTTATGGTTAAACATGGGGATATTAAAACTCTCATTACTATATTGATGCATGATACAAATGTACTTCAGTTTGATTAATGCAATTGAAAGCTTTATTTATGCGAGGCTTACGTCTTTGCTGACGAAACGTTACTGCACTTCATTTTTGTCAAGATTGCAGCAATTTAACAATGATTTATCATTATGCGGTCTGAACGTTTTTAAACTAACACAAACGATTATTAAACACTAATATATTGGCATTTGTGGTGACACAAGCTGACCCAAATGGTATTATGTCATGGTTTTAAGGATTGGAGAGATGAATATACTCTGTGATAAATATCTTATCTAAGTTTAAGTATAAATCGGTATTTTTATCTCAATAAAACATGTTTGTTACTTTTATGTATTTTAATTAAGATGTAGTATCAAACCGTGTCCCCGACCTTACTAGAGGTTAAGTAACCACATACTTACAAAATAAAATAAGATGCGTGTCTTACGCATTGCACCAGTTGGTGCTATTAATTGAATGATTGGATGATTCAGTTGACATAGATGACGTATGAAATAGCCTTTTAACATAATCGACATCATTTGTCACAATACCCAATATTGAACTTGTTGTTTCTGTTACTTTTTATTACGGTTATTAAAAGATTAAATCAGTCTTGGCAGTACGCTTGCAATGCAAACATTTATGTGATGCGAATGCCCGGTTGGAAAACGCTTTTTTTACTTTTTACACACATTTGCATGACACCAACTACTACCTATTGTATGGTCGTATTATGTCTAACAACAACATGAAAGTTTTCAAAGCAACAGTGACTCCAAGTTTTGCACTTACTCATATTATAAACTATTGGACAACCTGCTATATGTGTGTAGTGTAAGTTGTTATTTATTTATACAATTATTTGAATCTTATTTTTATTAACTCAGCTGGGTATGTATATGCTTTGTTTACACACGGAACATCCATTATAACTGTAAACATTCATTCTCATCTTCAATTTGCGAAAAGAAAAGAACACGTATAATATTATCAATACCAGTTACTCTTATTTAATATTATGTCATAATATTTCGGGTCTTTCTAAGGCATCAGAAATTGGATTCTTGAGAGAGGTTTATAAAAGACAAACGGTTTGTATACTTTTGTTGAAAAGCACTATAAACGTTGTATTGCAAAAGTATAATGTTGCAATCGGAAAGCATTTTACTATATTTGTAATATAAATCACTAAAACTGACTTCAGATGGTGGCCGGAAAAGATACTGAGGATATCACAGGATATGTGACTGCGCCGCGGTGTTTATTTAAAGTGCAATCACGATATACATATTACATGTATGAAGAATGAAACTGATTGTTAAAGTATGACCGGAAATAAAACAGTGGATATCAGGGGAGTCGCAACTGTACTTAGGTGATCATTTTTACTTGTCTCTCGCTAGTCATAATGTAGTATAACCTGAACGTATAAAACAACACGTTTTTTGCAGTTTAGAATACATTAAAATAACAGCAACGGGTTTCTGATATAAATACGTGCTTTCTTTTTTGCAACAAAATGTTCTGCCTGAACAAAACTGGGACCGGTTGCTCAAAACTTCCGTTAAATTTAACAGTACGTTACCTTAAATCCCAAACGGACTGCTAGTAAACGCTACCGTTAAGGTATGTCGCTCAAGGCAAATTAACGCTGCCATTTAGTAACGCTAGCGTTAATTGCTAACTGCATGTTAACATCAATTAATTTCCAATTTAAACAACTTCCTGTAAAACTCCAATTAATATCCAATTAATTCCTACTTCCTGCAGCTTGTCCCATAATCCTCTTCTGCATCACAGTAGCATTCCATCCTGTTTCCACAATACTCATGTCTTGCCAAACTGAAAAAAGAAAAAAATTCTAATTTTACTCATGAAGAAGTTTTAGTTTTGGAAGAAGAGTTAAGCTTAGAAGAAAACAGAAGAATATTGTCATCTAAATTCACGGATCAAATTACAAATGAAAGTAAAAGAAGAAAGTGGAAGGAGAGGCCAAAAAATGCAGTGCTGTTGGGCCAACCGTAAGAAGTGGAACAGACTGCTCAAACAAATGGCAGCTAATGAAAGAAATGCAACGAGAGATGTTACTAGTTTATTAAAACCTTCTTTCAACTTAAATTGCAACAATTTTTTTAAGATCTCAATCTAAATATTTATATGAATAGAGAATATTGACATTGCATTAATACACACCAAAAATCTAACTATTTAAGATTCACATTCTCTTGCCATTAAAAAAAATCAATGTTGATATTGGTTTTATTTGTTTACAGTGAGAAATTGCAGAAGAAGCCAACTGGATTGGGCAGGGCTGGTTTCGTTACATAAAAAGTGCATTCCCCAAGAGACTCTGCTTACATGAAGAAATCTTTGTTTTTCATGCATACATATAAAGGAATATGGACAACTATTATATACAATAGAGTGAAATTTTACAAGCATCTTTATATGGTTATAAGAGTTTAATATAAAAATCAATACGCTTCTCATGTAACTTACCCGCTGTCTCCCAGCAAGACACCATCTCCCAATCCCTGATGTTCCCTCTCCGGCTTGGTGCACAGCTTCGAGGTCCTAAAGATGTGGGCATCATGGCAGGACCCTGGTCAGCTGGCATTTACACTGATGAACTTTCCTGAAAAAAAATACATAAACACTAAAATATAGAAAAAACAATTAAAATAGCATTTACAGAAAACAAACCTATTTAGATGCTTTTGAAAACATCTTAACATTATATTTAGTTTTCTATGTACAAATTTAACACTAAAGTGCCACTACTCTGTACTGACTCTATACAAAAATTGTTGACTGTCCTGGTTTTCAGAAAACGGCATGACTAATTACATATACATGAAGCAAGCTCTTAGTGATTCGGATTGTTGTCATGGTTCATTCTAGTGGAAAATCTAAAATTAATACCTTGGTGGTCACACAGCCTGCATGTTGATGCTGTGGAATCCCTTTCTGTTCACGAAGGCCGGCTCGTCGACGCTTGGTGCCTGTACTCTAATATGCGACCCGTCGACGCAGCCGACCACGTAGGGGAATCCTGCCACATCGAAGAATGCTTCCATCGATCGCATCCTCGCCTCTTCGTTGGGCCAAACTACAAATCTTCTCATCCTCGTGCAGAGAGCATCTCTTACTTGGGCTACCACTCGTGACACAGTGCACCTGTGGTAGCCCACGCTGTCTCCAACACTGTTGAAAATAGAGCCAGTGGCCAGAAACCTCAGCGTAATCAGGATCATGGTCCTTACTGTGAGTGCCTTGTTTTTCTTCGTTTCTCTTTCCAAATCTTCCATGAGCACATCTTCCAGGGCCTCCACACCTTCGTTGGTGAATCTGTATCTTGATACCATCTCTTCATTGCTAAGTTCTGTCACATGAGTTGTGGCACGAAACGTTCTAGGATGTCGATAAGCAAGAAACGCAGCCATGTTGTTTGTGGTCAGCGAAAGCTATGGAACCGTTAGGCATTTAACGTTGGGTATAACCAGCGTTAAATTTAACGCTATAATCCAGCGTTAAAATTAATGTTAACATGCCGTTATTGTTTGAGCAACCGAGTTTTGACGGCCTGTTAAATGTAACGGCTGGTTAGGGATTTAACTAGCCGCTAAACCTAACGGTAGTGTTGAGCAACCGGCCCCTGATCTATAATTTAATACTAAAATGTTGGTGCAGTACAGCCAGCGCGAACCTTTATAAACCCTCTGACCCCGGTAGTCAGAATTATCCACGCGCGGTCGAACAGCGCGGCCGAACACCCGTTGACCCTGGTGGCCATGACCCTTGCGTTTCGCGATGACCGAACGCGAGTATTCATTGTGGTCGCCCGCGAGGGATCATCGCGAACGGTTTTTCATCGTCTACATAATGTACATGTAAATTGTATCAAATAAGCGATTAACCACCAGGGACCACCGTGTCCGGCCATCGGGATCCGCGGTGTTCGTACACCGCGTAGCGCGGTGTTCACTGCCATGGGCAATTGACCGCCGGTGACCACCTGAAATATCGGCAAAAACCACCGATCGCGGTGTTCATTTTCAGCGAACACGTTAAGGTAAATCGCGGTGATGGGTGCTCAAATGAAGGTTCCACGCTGGCTGTACTGTATGGCATGCAGAAAGTTTGATATTAAAAATAATAAAAAATGTTGATAAATTCCAAATGGTTGTCATAAACTCTGACTTTAAACATTTAAAAAAAACTGTTAAATCCTATGATGAATTGCTTCAAAAAGTTGAAATAGATCACTATGTTTGCAAAAAAAGGTTACTCAAAATAAAACAGTAAGAAATCTTTAACGCTATAATCGCCGTGAAGGCGCTGTGTGCGCGCTGTTAACACGCTGCAGCAACTGCTTGCGCTGTGAAAACGTCATGGACGCTGTAAAGACGCCATGAGAACGTCGTGTGGACGCTGTAGGGACGCTATGATGACGTTGTGTACACGCTATAACTGACAAATTTGATATTCTTAGGTGTATTCCGCGGCGATCCCACAGCGCGCTGACATGGTTTTAGAACGCTGTACAAACGCTGTGGCATCGCCGTTTGGTGTGACAGGGGCTTTAAGAGCGCCTGTTGCAGTGTTCAATGAGAACGTTGCAACTTCTGCGCCTGCAGTATATAATTGTATTTATGTTATAAAAGAAACACAATATTCGTTAGTTATCTAATAAATGATTTTATCTGAATATTTCTCTAGGCCTTATAGCCCTAAAAGATGTATTTGATTAATAATAAAACTGGTCCCTAGAATGTTCTGAAAATCATACCAAAATAGAATTTGCTGTGCGTTTACACCTCAAAGAGTGTAGGTCACGGTTTCACCGGTTGCAGCATCACTCACAGCCCATGTTCCTACCACTGAGCCTGAAGAAGAACTAAAGAGTATGATTATGTCAGTTTAAGTCTGCCATTGAGATCGAAAACCCGGCGCCGGCTGGCTACATTTATTTTTGATATCAACAGAAAAACAACACTAATCATATACAAACATTCAATCGATAGGTGCCAATGCTAAAGATGTTATGGTTTGTTAATGTCTCCAATTCTGATCATAAAGCACTTCTGAGCATATGAATAGGGTTCGGAAGGAGAAAAGAAGAATCACGCGCAAGGTGTGAGTAGGTGGCCCGCACGCCACGTCTAGGTGTAAGCGATTGCATGTGTCGTACGTAGCGTAGGCAGTAAACAAATTTTGCGTGCTTACAACGTGCTTACAATGTAACATATCAGTGCGATTGAAGTACGGAGGCAGTACTAACAGGCGCTGCTCATGTACGATGTACGTACTCAGTAACGTATGTGTGTGTTATATACGTTTTTGGACAGTTGGATTAAGGAAGTGCCGAGGAAGCACGGACCACGAAAGGACGGTGCATGCAGAGTAAGTGACAATGGTATTTAAGAAAAAAGACTAGCGGCGGAAGCAGTGTGTTCTCTCGTGCAGGTTCAGGACATGCGCGTCACCTGTACTGTGGTAAATTCATAGCCCACACCCAGCTCGAACGCAGAGAAAGGTTCTGCATTCACTAAACATGTTATGTCGTGTCTGCGTGCTCCACAATCCGTACAGAGTCAGTATTCACCAGGTACGGATTCCTAAATTTTGCTCACTTTGTTGACAGCATTTTCTTGCAGCTTGTAATGTCACCCTTGCTTATTCGGCGCGGATTTTGTTCAATGTATTACAGTAAAATGAAATATGCAGCACATTATACACCTTTTAATAAAACTGTTTTATTACATTACATTTATTACAAGTATTCGTTTTGAAACAACTGTACAAGTCAAGATCTTTTTTAACCAGGTTTTCAACGAAAACCGGGTTATTGTAATGCTGAAGTCGGCGGCGGGCGGGGGGTGGGCGGGCGTGCGGGCGTCAACTTTTGGTTTCCGTTCAAAAACTTTAGTTTGCTTTGGCCTTTTGACACCAAACTTGCTGTATAGGTAGCTTATATCAAGAGGCAGCTTGGGATTGCTACCCAGGTGTCTGTGATCAAGGTCGAGGTCACTGTTACTAAAAATAGAAATTCAGTTTCCGCTCAATAACTTTAGTTTGATTTGGCCTATTGACACCAAACGTGCTGTATGGGTAGCTTACATCAAAATGCAGTTTAGGATTGCTACCCAGGTGACTGGGAACAAGGTCAAGGTCACTGTTACTAAAATAGAAATTCAGTTTCTGCTCAATAACTTTAGCTTGCTTTGGCCTATTGACACCAAACTTGGTGTATGGGTAGCTTACACCAAGACGCAGCTTGGGATTGCTACCCAGGTGTATGTGATCAAGGTCAAGGTCACTGTTACTAAAA
>Ga0224511_10003398_pt1 | contig 11433 bp, 5 predicted proteins | sample SF_May12_sed_USG_2_FD_169988 | JGI IMG/M metagenome (GOLD analysis project Ga0224511, IMG submission 169988) | Sediment microbial communities from San Francisco Bay, California, United States - SF_May12_sed_USGS_8_1 | ecosystem: Environmental > Aquatic > Marine > Sediment | place: USA...
GAAAACAAGTTAGAGTGATGACAGTCAGAAATACAGCGTGATGTGTCATCAACGTTTTAGTAATGGACTTACTGAGTACCAAAAAAGTTCCCAGATGTCTTACAAAAAAAATTAAAACACTCACTACTTGGCAACCCTTCCTTTTTAAAGGAAATTTTATATCCAATACGGAATATATTGGACGGTCACGAGGTACAAATGCAGATTGTCGATTGGTTATACTTCTTAGATATATAATAATATATCGAATTCATAATTCTCTTAATAATGGTACTTTTTGCAACAAGTTGTAGAACTTACCTAAAACTGTCGTCTTCAAAGCTTAACGGTTCATCTACAAGTTCAGCTCCGCATAAAAGTATGCCTGAATACCTGGCCAATGATAACCCTACTGGATCTCGGAAAGCCGGATAGGAGAAAATCTTCTTTATCTTAAAGGAATAGTTTCATATAAGCAGACTATTCTCCAAAACAAATCAATGATGCCTTTATGGAATTTATATCTTATATACGAGGGTTGTTGGGATTTGATGTAAGGATTTTTTTTCAGAAAGCCAAGTTTTCATAAGGAAAATGCAGCTTCGCTTTCATTTAAACATCACTGGTTATGGAGGATGCCCACCATAGATATTCCTTGTTCATAAGCGGAACTAAAATCGTGATATGGTTTAAACGTATGTGGTGTTAATTATCCTATGAAGTTTGAACGTTTAAAACATCTGAAAGAAAAAATATTTTAAGTATAGTTAATTATCCTATGAAGTTTGAACGTTGAAAACATCTGGGAGAAAAAATATTGTAAGTATAGTTTGCTTTGAAAAAAACACAATCAACTGTCTCAATGGTGATGTGGACGCCACACCACTTAAACCCCATAAGAACATGAGCGAAACTATATCTACATGACCAAAGCATACACTAAATGATTCTATTGTGATGTAGAAAATAGAATGGGAAAAATAGAAGCGTATTCAATGCATTTCTTCTGCAAGCCAGACAAGATGCGATACTGTTGTTTAGGATCCAAAATGTTCCCTGCATAAATGGAAGTTTAAGGCGAATACTTTAATTTAACCTTAAATTAGCTTAAGATAAAAGAACACTTAAACACACACACCAGCGCGCGCTCGCGCACGCGCGCGAATCTTTAGTTCCACAAAATAGCAAAGCAAACTCTCCAAGTATTTCAAAGTAAATAATTATGTTAATATGGTTATAACATTTGACTAGTAGGACACTATTCACTTGATGTACAACAATATGAGTTTAAATAGCAACACCTTGAAAGAAGAACATTCGTCAATTTGTAAATGAAGACGATCTTCTGTTGTGGTGTACCATGTTCAGTTGTCCCGTATAGCTGACACATGATAGAACGCTGTTTGCAGGCGTTTGCATAGTTAAGAGACTAGCAGTAGTGAAACTAGGATAGCTAGTTAAGTGTACGGACCGCCCAAACATTATCTACCAGTGTTTTAAAATTGTTAGAATAAACACAGCATGCAAAATGGGATAACGCTCGCTTATTGTATTGATATTAAACAAATATTTACATCAAATTCTTGTTTTACATGCTTTATTATTTATTATACACGTACATGTGAGTCAAACTATAAACGGATATGGAGCATATGGTCTAATGAACTTACATGCGTTACTGGAAGAGTCTTAATGGTGCCGAGCTTTACTGTATGCTGGGCATCGTTGATATCGTAATCAATATCTTCAACGGGTAGTCCTGGTACTAGCTCAGGAATCCATGTTAAAAGGAATGTATACGCTGAAGTCTCACTTGGAATATCCCTCTTAATAAAAAAGTTCATAGTAACTTTAGTTCATGTCTTATGTTTTATGAGCTAACTTGCAATGCACGTTTCCACTAATTGATGGCTGCCAGCAGATTGCATGTACTTGAGAGTAAATGTACTAATACTGCAAGTATCTACATACTTATATTAAACATCAGTATATCAGTTATATCATGCTATCTTATTACAAATAATACAGATAACGGTTATGTATTATTGATATTACGAACAAATAGATTGTACTCGTTAATCTTTTTCTGTTAATCATTCATTCAAACTAAAACAAGGATTAAAGCAGCTGTCCTCCGCTCAAAAAATAAAAAATAATGAAAAACAAAAATTAACGGTAAATACTGGTTAAGTTATGTTCAGTGAAGAAATCTATTATTACTGACCCCTTAATTCAATTGACAAATCGCTGGTGAAACATCGTTTTTCTTTGCATAATCTACTGTGTTACTAAGTATAGTAGGAATATCCCGATGGCAGAAAAGCGAAGTGTCTGTTTTCAAAGCAAAAAAGTGAAAATATGTAGTTTTTTTTATTTCTAACAACTATTATGTATATTTGAAGAGATATTTTGAAATAATTGCAACTAATGATTTTTAGTATATTCTGGAGCACAGCTGCTTAAAACACACTACAAGACTTCTTTACACACTCTCTCACACGCTTACCTTTATACGTTTCACCATTTCCGTCGCGTCATGAATATTCCAATCAAGATTTCTAATAAAGTGGGAACACCTACTTATTTCTTTGAAGAAAAGCTTTGAAGCGAAAGATGCTGAATGTTGACCAAGACGGAGAAGATGGTGGCACTTTGGGCTTCCAACAACTACATATATCAACAAAATGTACACGATGGAATATACTGTATAACCACGGTACATATATGCATAATTTTAAGTTTGCCACAAACACATTATTGTAAATACTGGTACACACAGTGTGTGTAAGGGTTAAATGACTTGTCATACTTGCACGAAACATAAATTATCATGTGGGTCCGCTTATTCACTGCCTATGTTAAAGCACCCTTTTCCGGGATAGGACTTTATATATGTTCGTACTATTTCGTCGAAGTTTAATTCGATTTGCCGACACGATTCAGTCCATGAGTGTGAACATTCGTCAGAACGTGACTACTTTTAAGTTGAATACTTATTAAACAAAGATATATCGATTTTGGTATACCGACGAAAGTTTCTCCGGACATAAGGTGCTCCACGATTTTTGCAGGGACGGACAGAAGTTCCCTCATCAAATTTCCACTGTACTCTGATCGGTATTTTGCATGACTATATGCCTCTAAGGTAATTAACGCGGAGTTTTAAGATCTTAAAATAATTAATTTTTCAATACTTTTTTTTCAAAAGATCCCGTAAATTTCCCGACTGAGCCCGACCAAGCGCGACTAAAAGGCGTATACACGACTTTTTCACGACCTCTTATCGATTTCAGACGTTGATTATCCAGACCTATACGCGAGCTTTACAAGACATCAACTGGCCCTTTGCTCGATCGCCGTCAGATCCTTACCCGACTAGATTGGGTTGCGATCGGATATTACTCGAGTAGAAGTCAGGTACAGATCGGGTACAGATTGGGTAAAAAAAATTCAATCCGACCAAACTAGAGATCGCTACATAAATGCTTCTCGATTAACTCGATATTCTACCCGACACGAGCGTTTCTCAACCGCTTTCCGATTATTTTTGACATGTCAAAAGTTCGGATAGGAAGCCCGAGTTATGCCCACCAAGGTAGATCTTCCCGACCACTACCAATCACTCATGCCGACCGACTCAAACCAGTACCATATTGTTCAATTGGGCTTGATCGAGTTGATCGGCAGTGGGAACTTAGCATAACAACTGTTATAAGTAAAATACCTTGGGGAGATGCTTTTAAATGCATGTGCATAATTATCACCTAGAGATAATGAGAGATGTTCTGATCGAACCGTAACTTAAGGTGCAGTTACACTGCAGCGTATGATAGAACGTATGAGTAGTGTATGAAAAATACGGAAAAAAACTACTTATACGCACACGAGTGGTTAAGGTCCGTCAGTGTAGCGTTATCACAGTATGCGTAGCGTATACCAGCGTCTAAGTAACGTATGCAAGCGTACGAGTAATGTATGCATGACGTATGCGAGCGTATGAGTAACTTGTGCATACCATGTGTGAACCTATGACTATGAGTAGCACCGATTTCCACTATGACCCTTTGTAGCAGCTCATCATACATCCAAGGGGGCTTATGCAAGACGTTCTTGAATTCCTTTTGTTTCTCTTTATTTAGTTCAAGCATTAGCTGGTCATACAGGCCGAAATGACGTTGTCGTCCAATCCATGGCTTCATCCAGATTTGGCGTCTACTTCTTCTAGCCTTCGTTTTTTAATACAATGAAGAGTCAAATGAATTTATTAAAAAAAACGGTGTTGGAGAAGAGCTTACTCTGTCGTCTCTCTATCTACAATTGACGAGAGTGGAGAAAAAAAATACTATTTATATACATTTTGATTTTAAATGACCACCGTTTATACCAACGCATGAGTAACATACTTCTAGCGTATGCCTAGCGTATCCAGCGTATGCCTAGCGTATCCAGCGTATACTTAGCGTATGATGAGCGTGTGGGTAACGTATAAGCTATATGCTCGCATACGCTGAAAAATTCTGAACATGCTCAAAACAAGACTAAAGCGTATAAAACAACGTACATCGACGTATGTCAGCGTATGAGGAACGTACACGACGTATGCCTAGCGTACCCCTAACTTATATCTGCGTATGCGAGCGTATGATCATACACGGGCATAAGCTGATGTCCTACGCTGTAGTGTGACTTCACTTTAAAGTGCAAGTAGAAGAATCATATTACCGGTAATCATTATTTAACAACATCTAACAAAATATAGTTTGTCAGGTGGTTCGATCATCAACAAGAGCAGTAGAACATCTTCTTGCTAATAAGTACTAGACATGGCACCAAGTTTTGTTTAGTTGTCTCATATAACTAATTCTAAACAGGAAACAGTCAGTGGATTGCAGAACAAATTGAATTGTACGTGTTAACTAGAAAGCTGGTTATGCGGCCTGAACGCCATTATATGATTTAGATGGGTTAGACATGTCGTACAATAAATAAAAAGCAAATACCTGATCCAAAAACAACAGTATGGAATACTTTAACCGTTTTTAAGAACGATTGCCGTCTAGAAACACTAGCTTCACGAATAAAACCACTCGATCTTCTTTTGTCCAATCTCGCAACATGATCGTCAAAAGTCTTTGAAAGAACGTCATAAGCCTCGACAAGACTGTTCTGAAATCCCCACAAAAATAGCAGTCATTAACAAGAACACAAGTGACCATACATGTGTTTGTAAAGAAGAATATCAGGAGTCGGAACATAATTCGCGTAGATTGTAGATACACATTTATTTAAACACATATCTATGTAAGCGTTGTTAGATTCATTGGTGTTCATAGCACATATACTTTTTAACGATTGATCGAAATTTAAAGTACAATAACACCTAAAGTAATTTACATTCGAAGTAGCATTTCAACAACTACACCGTTTCTTATTTTTGAATTCCTTCATATGTTGGTGTTAAAGTTTATGTGTTTAGGACAATCAAAAATAGTCCTCCTATGCCACCGGATCAGTTTCAACATGAATATAAGTTTCCAGATTCAAAAATAAACCAAACTTAGTGCGCGTCATAAAGCTACGTGCAATATCACAAACGTTTCTAAATACAAATATAATAAACATATTAATGAAACATAGGTTAACCTTTTGAAATAAATTAATCATTCAAATATGTCTCATCTTTGATGAGTAAGACAGAAACCGTACTTTAATAACCCAGAGAATATTTAAAACAATAATATTTTTACAATGAATAAAAAATCAATAAAATCACAAGCTAGTTCTATTTATACATAGGTATATAAATGTACATGTACATTAACTTACAACATTTAGTACATCACCGAGGTTGCGGGTATCTTTGTTGATAAAATATTCTATGAGTAGAGACCCCATCTGTGCCATTTGTTCTGGGAGGTGGAATCTATTTCTGAAACCGTAAATGAACTATCAGCAAGTCTGTTATTATGAAGAACAGTTATTATCGTTGACACGACGATCCACGCCTTGTTATGAGCGTTATACCTCCAATGTTTAGTAAAACTACACTTATGGACATCACTACATACCTGTTCGACTGAAATGCTCTCTCTGCCACGATAGTTCCTTCGTTTTGAGGAAACAGACATTGTGAAAGTTGCACAATGTGCTTATCGATAGCGGTTATTGACATCCTGTTTATCTGAAGAAAATAAAAGTCAAAATAATGGCATAACACCGCTAACGCAAAACATCGCCTAACATAGTGTTAAATGTGAGCAATGCCTACAATTTGCATTAGAAAAAGGTGCTAAGTCTTTAAAAGGGTTTAGAGTAAAAGAAGAACACTTACTATAAAATAAAAGTTTCCATATCAGCATTAGTAATGCTATAGTCACAAATAAAACCGACATCGTGCGATTTCAGCGATTTGCACATCACCTGCGACTTTGATAATCGGTACCGGGCAATTTTTAAGAATTTTCTCTTGCGTGGTCACATATCGTCACGCATCGTACGGGCGCCGGCCGGCGTCTGTATATAATAACACCGGCTGATACTAGTACCCAGCTGGGGACCCTAACACTTAAAAATTCGCCCGGTCGGCGTTGAAAGAGATCGGATCAGATTTGATACAGAAGAAACATTTGCTAACATAAGAGAGACCGAGGCTGACTCTGAAAGTGATAGAGATGAAAACCGCACTGGGAAAAGACTGCAAAAACAGCACTTGTTTTTGCAGGTTATTCATCCTGGTCAAACGAAATATATATTTTTGGTATTTATATTTTTGGTCTTTTGAAGTTTAATATCTAAGTAGATACAATAAAAATAATTATGTACCTGCAAATACACGTCGCTTCGCACCGGTGGCAGTTCGACTCATAATACATCGGTCTGTGCCCGGACGGGCATCGTCCAGTGCCCGGATGGGCATCGGCCGATTTGTTAATACCCCTGTTACACTTATACTCGTTCTCAGTACGACCTAAAAGTTCGAACCGAACGGGCTTGAACGGCGTGAAAACAGAGTGGTCGTAATAGCAACCTATTGAGATCTGTTTACGAACATTATTGGTCGAGTTAGGACGAGTTTGGTCAAGATGGCCTCTCAAAGTTTTGAACCGACTCAAAAATTTTGAAAATCCATCCCGTCCTGAAATAAGACGTAGTGCCATCGTACCGAAAACGAGATTGTTGTATTGCGAACGTAACTGCCGTACTGCGATCGTACTAAGGACGTTCTGGGACGTGGTATGATCAAGTTGCTGTTAGACGTACGATCTGGTAACGACCTTTTCCGTTTCTAACTCGTTCATGTCGTCCGAAGACCGACCTTACTCGATCGCATAACGTTCTTAGTGCGTCCTTACTCAGTGTTATTCTGATAAAATCAAAACAAATAGTTCCTAACACGTTTCTACACAGTCCTAAGCGTTTGCAGTACGTCCTAGGTACGCTCTATCGGTGTTTAGTACGAGTTGTTGCGTTTGTATCCAGTCCTTTCAACGACAATTGCGTTTGCAGTACGATCAAATCAGGAAGGTATAAATTCGGGCCGTCCTCTCATAGGATAATATAATATTCACATATGTAACATGGATAACGGACATCTGGCCCTCTGACTTAGAGTCGTCAGACGGTGGGTCTTGCCGGCGGGCATCATTTTCAGTAAAGGGTTGGGCGACAAAAGTCTGTTCTTCAGTCTGTGTGGGTGGAGAAGCGACATTTTTTACGTTTGCTTCCTGTTCTTCCTAAGAGGCATGCTTGGAGGCATGCTTGGGTATTTTTACTGGTTTGAAGTGTCAAACTAGAATGAGGACTAGCTGAAACGTGCCGAGTTTTTATAGGTCGGACCAGGACGTGCGCGCAGTTACGATCTGAATGTACTGAGGACGGAATGAGGACGTACTGTGGTCGAGTTGAACGGTCTGTAAATGAGGTGGTCGAGTTATGGACGAGAGTAGACGTAATGGGAACGAAATAGAACTAGTAACGAAACGGACTTGAACTGGGTGGAGTCGGACTAGGACTGTTTGAAAACGTTGTACATAGCCGTTTTATCCCGTTCTGAACAGTCTGCTGACGGTCTGAGGACGGAATAGTCGAGTCAATAACGGTATATGAACTAGTTGCAATCGTATTCTAGCCATCGTTTGGCCAAATATGCCCGTTTCAACCCGACCTCAACTCGTTTTATAAAATTTCGGGAACGTAGTACGAACGGGTAAGAACGGACTCTAGTGTAACAGGGGTATAAGAGATTTTAGACAGTTCCTGGCGCTTTTCAGACATCGTTCGATGTCCGACCGGACACCATACGGTGCCCTAACGGTCGCCGTTTAAATCGTACCAATTAAATTTTAAATAAATATCGTCCGGTGCCCGTCAGATGTGTGCAAACGCCGGCCGGTCCGTGCCAGTCCGATGTCATTTTACCCTCAATGGCCATACAAAACGCCGTTCGGGCGCCGTGGAATTTTAAGTAGTACCTTAGCTTCACCGGACATCTTACGATGTCTAAAAATTGATAAAAAATCGTACGATTCTTCTTGCCGCCGTTCGGACGCCGTACTGTGGTCGAGGAATCGTATTATTTTTTGTGAAATAGACGCCGCACGGTGCATGTAATTGATTTGTGACCATAGCATAAGTTTATTTAATAGGAGAAAAAGGGACAGTCATCATCGATTTTATTGAAGCTGCTCATCAATGGAAATGAAAGATGACACACGACTAACGTCCCCAAAGTGCATAAACGGAACTCTATTTTGAAAGGTTTAAAGATGCTATGCCTGTATCGTTTGACCAGAACTGTTTACATCTACTTTTTACTATACATAAGCAGTGAATCCTTCTTCCGTAAATATGAGAAACTGCCAAATAAAGTTATTTATACATGTTAACTCCAATCGATATGTTTAGTTATGTCGGTGGTGTAAAGGTAACGCATTAGACTGCAGGGCGAAAGGTCCCGGGTTCGATTACCGTCTCCGACAGAAGATTTCTATGTTTTCTTGTTTGTGTTGTTGTTGTTGTTGTTGTTGTTGTTGTTGTTTTTGTACTTTTCTGTCCAAAACAATGACTTATCATGACATTTTGCAATATTTTTTGCAATATTAATTCATTTAGTATACTTAACATACTGCACAATGTGTGACGATTACAAGGGTTTCCAGCCACAGACCTAGCATCTTTAAACACCACGTTAATAATAACGTAATAAAGGACCTAGATACTATACATTTGGCTATTTATTTCACTTTTAAACAGATGACCTATTTATGACCTATTTATATTCAGACAAAAGTTATACAACTGTAAAAACAGGTCATACAGATATTTCATATTATATTGTATACCATTCAAAAGCAAACGCTGTTTTGGCTTTTTACCAAACGTGTTCTTTATTGTCATTAATTTTGGTAAATCGATAAAAAAGTTACCATTTCTCTGTTTAATCCACAAATCAAGTTTCCGAATTCCGTCAATACATCTGGAGTGATTTCGATATCGCCAGTTTTCATCTGTTACAGAATCATAAGAATGCTATGAACATTGAATAAAAATGTAACAGTCTTAACGTTGTTTTCAAAACAAACTCCCGTGACAAAAAGGGGCCATATGAGAAAAAGCCCTAAATCAAAAAAAAATAACAATAAATTAACATTTTGTATTAAAACAATGAGGTGTTGTTAGCTTTGTGTAATTCCGAACATATATGTATTAAACAACGTCTTCCATTTGGGGGTACACTTGAATGACGAATTATCGAGTAAAGTAAAATAACCGCATATAAGTGCTATTTATAGTGTGATTTTTGCCGTGTACAACCTTGTAAAAGGTTTTCAGTGTTGTTAATCTTTAAGAATTGTTGTTCAAATATAGCATGTAGATTTGCATTATGAAACTTAAGCAAATGTGCGGTAAATAAAAAACCAAATGGTTTACATAATTACTTTAGATGGTGTTTGAATAACATTTTAGTGTAAAGATTTACATTCTATACTTTTAACTCTGATCTACAATCAATTGCCCTTATAAACTATTAATATCCCTTTTAACCCTTGGACCCAAAACGTCAGACCCCCACAAAAAATAAACATTCTCGAAAACACACATTCGTAAAACACTAATAATTATTATGGCGTAATTTAGTTAATTTATTTTCATTGTTTTAGCCAAATAGTTCACTTACTCGTACCCTTGCATTAAGCGCAAACTGGAGTAGCTGGGTTCTTTTAGACGCAGTTATCTTGGTGTGGTGTGATATTCCTATCTCAACGCCAATCGCTCTATGCAGATCATTGGGGAATTTGCTCAGCTCGAACTCTACGCTGCAATTACAATATGTACGTAATAAACAGTTAAATGGAGGAGGTTGATGTTATTTGGATAAAAATATGTATGAGTGAATAACATGTCAAGCATAATTACACGCAAATATTACGCAAACTATGTAGTTTTTTCATATGCATTTTTCCCGATAATGTCAGATTTATTTCTACAATATTTCTATATTTCGGTTTTGTGTTTAACCTATGAAGTCGTTTGTTTTGCTTGTTTCGTTTGGGGTGAAGGTAATACTGCATGTCCAAATACTGTACTTTGCAAAAACTATATTGCGTTTTGTAATTATTAAATAATATAATGAATAACAAATTTACAAATGTATGATCCTAACCCGACATCAGCATCAATTCTTTTACAGGGGCGTATTAGTCTTTTTCGTTAAGATCGCACTGGCCTGTTCCCGAAAAATACTACTACCTTGCTTGATGATCCAAGGCACGTTACACCACAAATAAATAATTGAATAATCCGATGCTTGTTTTTTAACTAATAAAAAGAATGTGTAAAAATATACAATGAAATGAAAATTCACTCTAATATATTAACATTTCAATATCAGTTATTGTATGAAATTGCTGAACAAAATAAAATAGCATTACTTCAGGTATTGCAGAAATACTCCCACTTGTCTTATCGTATAAACGTTGACATTTGTTATAATAGGTGTGTCTTTAATTTCAAAGAACATCCTTAGTTTGTCGGCAATAGCCTGCGTCTACAAAAATGTAACATTATTTTTAAAAATATATACGTTATAATTAACAACATAATTTATTCAATCAACATGGCATTTTGAAAAATGAATGGCACATCTAGGCATTGTTTCATTATTTACCAAAAGATAATGCAAAAATAAGCACATTTTACCTCAACAACATATTGTTTTATGTAAGTTACAGAAGTATTTCTTACTGTAATAACTGTGTAAGTAAACTTGATTTAATAACAATCAATACGATATACCTGACTTGCATCCAAGTCGTCTTCATACTTGCCCATGACTTCAAGAATATTGAGCAGTTCGCTATCTAGTACAAATGCTTGAATGTCTAATGGTGTAATCCCGCGCACTAGACTACCGAGGTTCTTGGCAATCTGTGCTGACCATGTAAGTCCGTACCA
>Ga0224511_10003399_pt1 | contig 11432 bp, 10 predicted proteins | sample SF_May12_sed_USG_2_FD_169988 | JGI IMG/M metagenome (GOLD analysis project Ga0224511, IMG submission 169988) | Sediment microbial communities from San Francisco Bay, California, United States - SF_May12_sed_USGS_8_1 | ecosystem: Environmental > Aquatic > Marine > Sediment | place: USA...
GTTGTTCCACGTATTTGGTATGTGTGATTGCAGTCCTCCCATATGCGGTGATGTGGAGTCGATAAGAAGGTCGTCTGTTCTGTCCGTGGTACAAAGCCCTGCAGCGTTACACGATGTGATCACGACCACATACCTATCGCCATTGTTCAACCAACTGGCGCCGTCGAGATTAATGGTAAAGTGTTGCTCAGATCCAATAAAGATGTTTTCAACTGGTGTATGACCGTCATGATGAGTTAGGAGACTGAGCTTATTACAAGTGATCGGACTTTCTTGATCAACAAATTTCCAGTCTAGCTTCAACAGGCTCCTGTCCCACTGCGATGTACTTCCTTTCGTAGACGTTGCACCAATGTTGAATGTTGGTTTTTGTTTTATAATCGGTGCAGACTCGTCAACGAAAAATGCGTTCGATGAATCAGATGCATTCATGCCCAATTTATTAAAGGCCCAAACGGTAGCAAATAGTTCAGTATTTGTTGGCAATGTCAAGTTAGATTTTATTATGTTTGAGTGTAACAATGCATTAAAGCGATATACAACATCACACTCCATTCTTCTGCTCCCGACGCAAACTTCGAATCGGTCAATGTCTGACTGTGGATCCTCAAAACCAGCCCATTGTATGTGCAGCGTAGATCTGACGAACATTTGTAAAATGAAAACAATGAGAATTTTGAAAAAAGGGGAACTGCGCGAATCATAACATTAACATATTAAACATGTTCAAATACAAAGACAATACGCATCAGAATACAAAAAGTACCTCAGAACAACAACAAATCTATTACAAATATTATATGTACCTGTGTGGCAAATATCGTTCATGGCGACTACTGGAACCAACATGGACTCGCCCTGCGATAGGACGGGAATTATCGATGGTGATACCATCAGAAGTTCTTGTCGTGCAAAGGCCGGCCTGGTTACACGCTTCAACGGTCACATAGTAGGTTTTCCCTGGAACGAACGAGCCATTCCACGCAATGACTGAAATCAAACGTATTGCAATTCATACATTAACATGTATTAATTCAAAACAACTAAAGTTGTAGACGTATCCTAATTAGTTAATGGTGATGATATAATAACCTATATTTAATAATTACGTATAAACTTCTAACTATGACAATAGACGAGGCAAATGCCCTAGTACAAACAAATGTATTATATAAAAGTATTAAATATGCACCTGTTGACAGCCCGACATTGACTAATTGCCGAAGGTTTGTTACGAATCTTTCGTCTCCAAGTCCAACACGATAGAAGGCGAATGAACTTTCCAAGTCCGAGAAACCTTTCCAATGACCTTTTAAGACGGACACGTCTTGTTGGAAGTCTTGGTCAATCTGTAAATAGAAAGTTAAAACAGTTATTTTAAAAGGAAATGAACAAAAACTTAATAATACCTAAATGAGTGGATTTAAGCACTAACTACAAAACACGTCCGCGCTGGCTGATTAAAATCACCACAAAACATTGGTAGATACACAACACATACATAATCGGATAACTAATACATACACAACACATATATGTGAGACAACACTAATGCTATATTTAATATATTGACCAAATCATAAGATAAGTTTGTTCTCTAGTCCAATTTCTACATTTATCCGAGCTTTGTGACCCTACATGTTACACTCATTTTTATTTTTGACTTGCTTCTTAACCTGTATTCTCGCAATTTATTTTAGGAAATTGACCAAACAAGGGGCGAATTGCAATACATGTAACATGCACAGACTAAAACTTGTAAAACGATTCAATCTTAACTGTTTAATCTAATACTAAAGTTTACTTTTATACTAATTATGTGTTACCTCATTATCCCATTGTCCATCTAGTACATGGCCCCTGCTTGGTGGTGACATGTCCCGTACAAACTGCTTGGAGATGAAGTTACCGGCTAAACCAGCCCTGTTGACTGCCTGTTGAAGATGAAGAATAATAGCTTTGTAAAATAAAGTAAAATTGCCGCCAAAGACACGACTCAGTCTTATTTAAAATCTTATTGTATAATTTGTTCACGATACTATAGTTATCCGCAAGGCCATATTACCTGAACTATTACGTAGAGTTTATGTCCGTCCACAACACCAGTTGATGCAAGCGAGATATAAAACAGATTTGATTGGTAGTTCAATAATGGAACTACGTCTGCCATGTCTGGGCTTGATCCGACGCCGACATTGTAATGGTCAATGCTGCTATGGTGATCATAAAACCGTTCCAGACGGAGACGAAGCGTTGAACCCGTTATATAATTTGTCTCGCTATCTAGCCCGTCAAACAAAACAATTCCGGTTCCAGGTGGTGACGAATCAACAACGAATTCCTCCGAGGTTACGGACCGTTCATTATTCGCATAGTCCTTTCCTGGTAGTGAAAGATAAGCGTATATCAATAAATTTACCATGTAAAATTCTAGTTGGCTTTCACCTTTAAATACAACAAATAAGAACAGTATTTTACAACTTGCATAACTGTGTTAAAATATATGACATTTTAATAACGCATATACATAATTAACATTCGTATCATGCGTGAGCATGTTTACCCGTGACAGTAAAATAAGCGGAAGTGCCATCTTTAAGAGACGTGATGTGAAACATAGCCGATGTATCGTGTCCAACTAAGCGAGTCGCCACCAAATCATCCCGTCCTGGGAGCGTACCTGCAAAGTAACATGCACCATGTAAACATGTAAATATACATAAAAGTGAGTACTCGATCAAAACCCGTAAAATTCAAAATTGTTACACACATACCACACGAGATAGAGTATTCCATAATAGACGAAGGATAACCAAACTCTGTTGCGTCCACGTTTTCTTTAAACTCCTCCCAATGTACGATTACGTCTTGGCGAGCCGTCAAGAATCCGTTGGTGTTTTGCACATATACTTGCCTAGGTAGCGGTGCAATCGTATCAAAAATGAAACCATTACTACAAGATAAAAGTTCGTCAAATGTTTCAGTGTACCACTCCCGTTCTACTTCTGAGGCGTTTGAATGGGCACATATAAAGTATCGCTCATTGGGTGTAACGTCTTGAGTATCAAACACAACAAATCCGCCCTCTGTTGATAGTGACACACGACATGCCGCGTCAGTGTCGCAATCAGTCGGGACATGAGGTGACGTCATAAGATACCACGTGACCTGACGGTCGCTTGCGTATGTAATTGCCCCAGCTGGAACGGAGGCAGCAGTCCCGAAATTCAGTTCGTTGTTGTGCAGGACTGAGTATAAATCACCGAGGTCTGCGCTATGCAAAGTCTGAAAATATTATTTTAAATTATTTAAAATACAAATGTAAAAAGCACACTATGGCATGTAAATGTATAAACAAAAACAACAACATTTTGTCAGTTTTTCATGGAACCATGCGCTTTGTTTAATTAAAAGAAATATTCACGATTACGTTATCATGGTATAGATTTTAAATTTGTACCTTAAGCAGAATCACACACACGTTAATATGAGTAAACGCCAAATATTATAATTCATCAATGCTAACATGTAACAATAATTTACTTTTATTTGAGTGTCGGCCTCAGTTGCCAGAGGACCTGGCTCTGATAAGGATTTCTATAATTGATTTGTTGCAACTTAACTCTCTGGTTCCAAAACATAATTTGTCATTAAATGTTGCCAGTCCTTTTGCAAAATATATTATTGTAGTTTACTTAATAAATTAAGCAATGTTTGTGACCAATTATAAAGACAAAAATAAATATAAACGAATCATATTAGACGATAAACAGAACAACACATGATAAACGTACCGATTTAATTTTATTCCAAGTGTCTGCATTGGCGTCAAAGTCGTACACCATGTTGTTTGCATAATTGCCAGTGTTCGTCTGAATGATTTCTCGACACGACTGAATATTTTCGCCGCTCAGGGAAAAAGTGCGAACACACAGGAACGCGGTTATGAGACGAGGGCCTGGTATGGTTATACATTCATCCAACTGAAACGCGAAACATTACATAGTATTACACCTATTTAACATAGTGTTCACCTATTTTGAATGCATGATACTTATTGAATAGGGTTTATTAATGACTAACCAAATTATTTATTCTCCGCACTTTACATATTAATTAAAACGAAATTCTTTAAGATATAATATTGAATGAAGTGATAAACCAATATTTAAGAAACGGTACTTTACCTGAATTGTTAAACTTGTGTTCGCAACGGATCGCCAAGGAATTAGCTTTCTATTCCCACTTTTATCCAAAGCAAGTGTGTACTGATGGAATGACACTCTGAATTCAGCAGGAACAATTCTCCACCGTGCATGCAACGACAAACAATCTGCATGGTTATTAGACTCCGCACTTAACGCTTCTACTTGAACTTCAGGGTCGCTCTGGTCCATTGTGAACGGGTTTGAAATTACATCTTCTAAGCAATGCGTAATGGAACATATCCTGACTTTAGCTACATATTCATCGTCTGTACCTTTAATGCTTGAAAGATCCTTAAAACGATGTTCAAAGTTATGCGTAGCTTTTTGATAGGGAAGAACTAAAATGTTGCTGACGGCTTTGACCTTTTCTACACCAACCATATAGACAAATGACGAGCTTTGCACTGGGTTTGAAAACATCCAGTTAACGATAAGTTCATTGATGCTAAATGGCAGAACGTCTTTGTTCGGACAGAAGTACAAGAAAGCCAGTCCTGGTGGTTGTGCCGTTGTCATTCTAATTGTGATGTTAATGTTCGACTTGAAAGGAATTATTACAAATCCGCTGGTACTTCTGCTGATGCTGGCATCATCTGAGTGAATTTCATATGCAAATACGTCCAGTGTTATGACATAACCTTGACCTACAAGTAATGGTTTTGGTTTCCAAATAACAGAGCTGTTGCTTTGCAATGCAATGGAATCGTAGTCTAAACCAAAACAGTTTCTTCCAGGCTGTAGGTCTAAAGAATTACGAAGATATTCTTTGTCTAAGACAATCACTCCATCTGACGATGAAATGGTGGAACCAGCACTACATGTGGATCTCAAAAGGAAGAAGTAGGTTTTGTCTGTGTGTATGGCCGAGGAGTTGAAGCAGAAATAACTGATATCGTTCACATGCTGAAATGCTATAATATCATCAGTTACATTCGTCAAACCAACTCCAACTTCGTACAAAACAGTTTTGTGATGTGTGGCATCCGTCCACGACGCACACAGAACCGACAATTTGAAGTGAACATCGACATCCGCTAATGGAGTCATATCTAGAAACTCAGGATCCGTGTCAAAAACCGTGCTTTTGCCAGGCGGATACCGCGAAGGAATTTTAAATGGTTCAGTGGCAATGGACAGGTAATGTCCTGCATTATTATACACGTGAAGATTGACGTGAAAAGGGATGTTGTTATCGGTGTCTTGAAGTTGCAGACGTCGTAAGGGGTATTTGAAACAACCGCCAGTAAATGCGGGACAACTTGGCGAATCATCCAACCGCCATTCCAAATAGGGTGAAACTGCGATTGCGCCATGAGCTGAAAAGTACGTTATAGTATAAACGAACTGTAAGAAAGTTCAACAACAATAGAACAGACTAACAAATGATATACAAAAAATGTAATAAAAAGCAGAAATGTGTCAATAGGACAAGGACGCTGGACACAGAATTGACAATTACCTTAACCATTAATTAAGTGACTTGAAAAATACTTCTGATTTGATGTACAAGGCTTTCTAATTTTTAATTTTGGAGATACACGATACTAGATATAGGTCACAGTCATCAAGGCAAAACAATTACATGTACCCGCCTTAAACTGGTGCGACATAAAAACATCAAACCCATCAAACATTGTACCTATCTGAAAAAATATCTGGTCGATCTGCGCAGTTTGTTCTTCGTCATAAAATGTCGTGTCATTCCAGCCAAATATTATTTGGTCCTTCTCCACAAACACGTTTGGCAGTGTTGTACTCAGCGGAGGCGTTTGATCAATCAGTACTGGTCCTAAGGTGTAGATATTGTCCAAGCCAGCCTTACTGGAAACTTTAATGAATATATAAAACAGTTCGTTTGAGCCAATTCCGTCATGGCGCATTTTGAAAAGGGGTTTCCGTTCCGTCGACATGTATGCAATTGCTGGAGAATCATATTCTGTGGCGTCAAAGCCTATTCCAACATAATAATCATTGATTTGACTGCCAGTTTCTAGCACATCCCATTGTAGGTAAAAATGGTCATTAGGCAAGTACACGATCGTATCATTCGTATAAGGATGGAATCTACCGCATAAGAACTCGGACACGTCTGTGTCATTCTTAGTCTCTGGATTAAGCGGCAGTAGGTCGGCAATGGTCGACGTTTCGGACACTGACTGACAGAGCTGTTGACAGGAGTTTGTGTTATGCAATTTGACCTTTTGCATGTTTGATTCTAAAAGAAAGACATCTGTATCGCTACACATGATAGATTCTGACCACCTGCCGTGTTGAAGCGTAAGATTTCTAATTTCTGGTGGTGACAGGTCTCGTGTTATTCCATCAGAGCAGACGGCTTCAGATGGTTCCATTGCATTATTCAAAGCAATCACTGTGACATATCTCTTCCCTGTGAAGTTTGCCGGTACTCTAATTGATTGCTCAGATAATGGCATTTCGCGGTAAACAAATATATCCGCTATATCTGTGAAGTTGTACAATTCGTTCTTTCCTAAACATCGATGGGATACGCCTAATCGATAAAGCTTGATGCCGCTTTCATGGTCAATGAAACCATGCCAGTGAACCATAAATGAGTCTTCACTTGTGTAATCTATGTCTTTTGAATCTTCGGGACCTGATTAAATATTAAACATAACGTTAACAATTTGTTCAGTTGGAGAAAGGAACTAATTGTAACAAAGGTATAGTTTTTAAGTTATTTACATTTTATTTTTCGCTAAACCACATCATTAACGTGTTGATACATAATACAAGTGAACAGACCTTCATACACCACGCCTTTTTCTGGCGGCGACTCGTCAACGAGAACATCTATATACTCGGTAGATGACAAGTTGGCATGATTCGTGACCGTTATTTCGAAGAAATAATTTCTGTTATGATGCCCGATATGTTTGTTTACTCTCTGCAGCTTGTTGAGTGGAATGGTGTAGTTGTCGAACTCACAATCTCCGATTTTAGGACAATAGCAATTAGTCGACGACGAAGGGCAGGATTGCTAAAGAATGTTGTGTTATGTAAGTAGTTTTCAAATTTAACTCGTGTTTTGGCAGCGTATATGTTTTTTTTTGTTAAACGTACGGTAAATTTACATGACCTAATACAAAATGTATATGGATTATTGTTGGCCAAAAACACGCGTTAAGTAGGCTGCCGGACTGGATATAACTATACATGCACATATAACAAGTTCGACTCTCTCAAGCTGTTTGGTATCAATGAATTTGATTGCCTACATGTAAACAGGTAAGAAGGTTAAACACAAAAGAGACACGTACAAAGTACACGATACTTACATTTTGATGTTTGACGACCGACAAATGTTCCGATATCAATTCTGTAGAAGTATCTGCAATACCGAACCTCCAGTGTATCTGCAGAAGGCCACTGTGAGTGTCAAAGGCATCAAACGTCATTTGCATCTTGGACAAATCTGTGCTGTCATGGACGAACAATTGCTCGTAGCCGTCTTTTTGAAGCCATATTTCCGTGATGTGAGGTGCCGACTGATCGATAAACACAGTACGATTATCGTTGTACGTATTCCCAACAATATCAATTGGACGAACGTTGAAAATGTATGTTTCACCGTCATTAACTGGTAGCAGCTGGCAAAACGTCTGATTGAGGAAGTCAGGTACTTCAATTTCTGTTGAAAATGGTTTGTCATTCAATTTCCACGAAACCATATACTTGATGATTCCATGAACATTAGGGGTACCAGACACAGGAAGTTCGCCACTAATTTGTTCGTAATTTCCAGTAATGAGTCCATGAGGTTCCGCCTCAACGCCGTTGAAAAGTTCATTATTGAAGTAGAATTTGTTAAAGAAGTATTCTTTCCACGAGAGGCAAATGTCATTGTGGTGTGTTTGCCAGGTGTTTCCGGTTTCTGGTGATGCTGATGTAAATTGAAATGGTTGATCTGGATGTGTTTCAATAAAAGTTGTTTGGTCCACTAGTATGAATCGTCGACATTGGCGAACATTGTCAGCGACGTCTTTGACCTCTAAAGTTAGGCAGTAAAGATTGGGTTTTGCCGATGATAAATTTAGTGTCATCTCCCTGATTGTGTGGTTCACCTTCGTAGAAAGGACGTTGGTAGTGTAACCAACCTTGTGAATACCTTCGGAAGGCAACACTTCATTAACTCGAATCTCGTAGCTTTCTATCTGCGATGCAGTCAATGACTTCCCTCCCGTTGGCACTGGGTCGCTCCAACCAGTAAACGTCACGGTGTGTATGGGGTCTCTTGATATGCGGTGGTCGAGTTGCAGAGGTTCAGATGAGCATGTTCTAGAAACAGAGCAGTGTTCCGGCGGGGTATCGTCATATCGAAAACAAACCTGGCGACTACTGTTAGTTTTTGTATATGGGACTGCAGGTAGTACTGTGTGAATGTCACCTCGCGTGTCTTTAGCTTTCAAATAGCCCCCGCCTTTTGCTTCATAATTCAGACAAAGTCTAGTAAACAAAAATAGATGACATGAAAAAATACATGATTGTAAAAGTTGTAAAGATAAAAAACAATTCGCTATGTAAACTGGCCATGGTTGAATAACGGGCATTTGTGTTGTTTTACTTATTATTTCTAGAGCAATATTTCATAAGAACGTTTGTGATGAATTGTATTTGTACATGTATAAACGTAAATGGCATATTCTGTAACAAAGTACTTTCAACAGGCATCCAATTGTTATTATTTACACTCAGTAATATCAAGAGTCAAACTCCCCACAGCGGTTACTTCCCCTGATCAGTACAGTAACCACTGCCACCACAAGTAAATCCGGCTCCAGTAAGCCGGATTTATTTTTTCACTTTTATTTTCAAAACAGAATACTTTATATTATTTTAGTTTTCTTTCATTAAACTATTATGTTTTATGTACAAGAAAGTTAAAATTATATATATTATAAAAATGTATATATTACGGAATATATTTTCACTGTGACACCATATGTGTAGTAAATAACGGCTAACGTTTTGAATCAATCACGTGATAGAGCATCGTCACGTGAGTTTTGTGTTGGCAGTGGTTAAAGTAGCAAAGCGTGACGTAATCGATGTGAGGAGTTTGATCAAGAGAGTGCTAAAATGATCAATAAAAGTCAATTTTAACTGCTTGTTTCCTAGTGATCGACACACTTACGCCTCGCCGTTGTTGAGTTTGTACATTCCATCCGTGACTGTAAGATTGCCGTCTTGGTGATCGTTGCTTATGACAGACTTGCTATTGTCCAAATCAACGCGCTGGTGATGGGTGGATAAGGTAGTTAATACACCTAAGGTTAACATTTTATCATTAGTTTTATGTATCACTTCGATATGCATGAAGAACATGTTTATGTATAATAAATTAGTTTCTATAAAATCTTAATCACACAAAACTACAGTTACCTGTGTAACAAAATAGAGTAAACAATTATAATTATGTTCATAATATTTTCGAGAAGAACACGTTTGATAACTCGAATTTTACTAATAAACTAAAAGTAATAGTAATGTTTCTAGAGAAAATAACGGTACATGTGTAACCGGTAAAAGTACATACCGTTAACTGGCATGCGGTTTATACTAACTGTAGAGTCACTGATTCCGAAGTTTGACTCAACAATAAACGCTGGTTTTAAAATACTGGTTACATCAATGATTAGGTCAGAAGCCATGTCAAACTCCATCACAGACGGCTGGAAGTTCCCATACATGTCTTTTAAGTGTTCGCAAGCTGTAGAGGCCGCTGAACTCATGGCACGTTTCTTTTCTCCATTTGGTCCAACTGCCACTGTATCGCAGGTTAAGATGGATGGGTTTTTCGTTGGTTGACATGTTGTTTCTCCGGAATTTAGAGATGCTCCATCAATTGAAACCTTGTTGAAGCCAGGAGCACAAGTGCAGTCTTGCGATAGGCCGTCGGAGCCACAGTTTCCCGGCCAGCAGTAGTGGTTATTCCAAGCACACATTCCTGCATGAATAAATTCCAACTATATGTATTGTAAAAGTTTTTTGCTGATTCACTTAAAAGGTATAATGAAAACTTTTGATACATACGTTTGCATTCCTTGTCCCAATTGTACCGCTTGAAAATGGCGTTGTCCTCGTTGCATTCCTTGCAGTAGACATTGGAGGCGGTTGTACAACTACGGCGTTTACACTGGGTGATGTCCTGGCATACTGAAAAAGGAATAGATACACTAATTGTTACTACAAATTTGTATCCACAATTGCGCAACAATCTGTATTCCGCAGTATTATGTTTATGTTAGTGATTAACGCTAGCCGTCGTTGGTTCGCACCCCTATATAACTTCGCCAGTGTGCGCTTTAATTCACTTAAACGCACACTCGATAGAAGCCTTCTGCAAGTCTAGAACTAGATACGCCTTCTTGGAATTGACATTCTGCCGAAAGGGAACACTGTAGTGGAATTGTTAAAGCTAGATACAAAGCATCAACATCCCCATGTCAATGCAAGCTAATGCAGCTTATTTGGTAAATTTGTTGCCAATACATGTACTGCTAAACATTGACTTTGAATTGACCGGATTTTTAGTTTGGCGTGTATACACACGTTTGTTTTATTAAATATAAAATATAGATCTATGTAGAAGAGTGACATGATTAATGTAATTAATTTATAAATTCAGAAGTATGCTAAAACTTGATTTTAAGCAAACGTCTACTTCTGTGTGTAGTTCATGTATCAACTAACTTAAATGTACTTACATTACCCACATTGAAGCGCATATAAGTTATGTTAGTGATGCCTTACTTTATGCATTTTTACATTAATGCACAGGAGTATTAAAATCGAGTCGGATGAATTCCACATACAAGTCGTGCTTCTTGTGGTCCTTTATTCAGATTTAAAGTATTTGATTAAATTTACATTTCTTTCTGAGTCTCATATAATATGTCTGTAAGCTATTGTGTGTTTGTTTTTGTAAGGCCTTTTGTCATGGTGCCTTTAAATCTGACATGTCTTCATTGGTTACAACATTGCTTCTTTAAACATCTCGTCCATGTATATACTGATGCTAAAAAAACTGTGCACTTTATTGTTTTGTGTAACGTTTTTGTTACCATTCGTATGAAAACAATTTTTGGAGTCAATATAAAAGTCATTATGTTTTCCTTCAGTTCCTTTATCCAAACATAAATAATTTATTTTCTAACTTAAGTACGAATACTTATAAAACAACAAACAATAGAATAGGTGGTG
>Ga0224511_10003400_pt1 | contig 11432 bp, 9 predicted proteins | sample SF_May12_sed_USG_2_FD_169988 | JGI IMG/M metagenome (GOLD analysis project Ga0224511, IMG submission 169988) | Sediment microbial communities from San Francisco Bay, California, United States - SF_May12_sed_USGS_8_1 | ecosystem: Environmental > Aquatic > Marine > Sediment | place: USA...
AAACAGCAGCCTCGGTTTTATTGAAGCTGTTCATCAGTGGTAATGAAAGATGCCACACCACTGACGCCCCCTAGCACATGAGCGGAACTCCATTTTCAAATGTAAACAAACATACAGTCAATGATCCCTGAGGACCAGAAAAATATGACTACACAATGATGAACAACCAAAAAAAGCTGGATTTTTTTATATTCTATTATACAATTTTAATGTATATTTTAATGTTTTGAACAAGTGTCTTCCGGATCTGGCCTGTTTGTGGCAAGCAAGTGTAAGTACACCTTCATCGGACAGGGGACATACATTGCCGGGGTGAACGAAAATGGGTCACTTTCAGTGAACCTTACGATTAGAATGTGCCCTCCACAACAAGCACAGGAAATCGTCGCTTCTTGTTCACAACGGTATGCCATTTCAATTCTTTACTTGCCTCGTAGGAGTAAAAAAATAACAAATGCGATTTTTATGAACGTCGTTTACGTATTTCAGTACACTTTTATGTTTTAACTAGATTAAGTGTAGATAATATCAACCACAACGCAAAACAAAAGGCGGAAACCCTCTTTCTTTTATAAAACGTGTTCAATAATTCATCAGTTTCTTGTGCACAGCGCTGTCTACATGGCGTGCTGGAATACACCTCCGACAATACATCGTTGGATTTTGGATCAACCTAGGTTAAACGAGAATGTTTTTCACATGGCGGGAAATAATCCACATAGCTTGACATTGGACGCAGAAAGTAAGTTGTTGCCCTTCGAAGTTTTAATGTATTAAAGAAGGATGTCTGGTTATTTTTATAAACATATTTAATGGAGTCGTACAATAGAACAATAAAAGTGCATACATGTAGATAAAAACTCACATATACAGCGCAAAATAACTACATATAAACATAACAGCAAAGCAAAAATCCATATTATCAGCAGCTCTGAAATTTGGTCGTTTTAAGACAATTTGTGTAACATGTCTGTTAAATAAGCAGGAGCATTGCCTATGAAACAGTTATACATTGTACAAAGTATTTTAAAATTTGTCCTAGCTTTAATTGGTAACCAATGCAGTTGGAACCAACAGTCTTTGGAACTATTATATTTTCCACGCTGCAAAACAAATTTAGCGCACATATTCTGGATACGCCGTAATTTATGTAACTTACTTTTTGAAATTCTAAACATAAAAGCAATTGCAATAATCCAAATGTGAGATTACTAATGGCAATACTAACATTTTTGTAGCGTCCTGAGTCAGATATTTGCGAATGTTCTTTATTCCCAAAAATATTTAACATGGCAGTTCTACACTTGGTTTCATCATGTGTTGAGCATTTTAGACCCTCGTTTAAGTACATGTAGGCACCTTAGTATCTTATGACACTTAACATTTAGTTTTTTTTACCGGCAATATCAATTTCTTTAGTTGAACATTTACTAAGTTGGGCATTACTGCCAACTATTTTTTCTAAATGAACCTAATAATGAAAATTTAAAAAAATGTTTCCTTTTAAAATTGTTCGATCACTGTGTATAGATACTTGTCATTGATACATATTAAATATGCATTAAAAATTAAAGTTGACACAGATTGACAAAGATTTCGACTATTTTGAACAAAAGTAAAAAAAAAACTCTTGTTCATTTGCAATGTCTAAAAGTGATGGAAAACACTAGTTTACACGTTTATTTCAATGGCTCGTGTCAAACAGGATGACAAAAAGACAGTTACAATTATTTTTATGATTAACATTGAATGGGCAAATACATATTTTAACATAAAAAATAAAACAAATGGGGGAAATGAAAACAGAAGAAGAAGGGAACTCATAAACAATGTGTATAAGTAGACTTACAAAATACATATCAGAGAACAGGATCAGCTGTAGTTATAATTCGTTCAACACATTTCAATATATATAATGTTAACTTTGGCGGTGGTGTAAATGTACATGGTTTTATCTGCATTATCTGTTGAAATAACAATGTACTTGGAATGGGACTTCGACGTGGTTTAATTATCGTTTTTCTTTTACAGTTATAATAGGAATATTCTAGAATCTCCACACAGTCACATAATTTACATTTTCTGTCTTCGTAATTGTCGAACAGCCTACGTCAACAAGTCAATTTGTTGGGGTTTTTTAAATCATTTTTACACATATGTGTATTTAGCAGATATTCTTCAAACTCACAATGTATTCAAACAAAAATCGAATTGTTCTGACTTTACACCCTAGGTCTCATTTAGGCACAGAGCATTTTGTCAAAATTAACTGGTTACCAGTTACTGATAGAGTAGGCCAAATAACTGCTTGTCATGTTTTTGAGATTTCTTTAACACTGCTCCCGCATATATGAGTGAACATTTACCCCTGTCAGTGATATTCAGAATTATCCTACTAGGTTCAGGGTAAAACTTGATACTTACATTGATAGAAGTATTTTAACAGACAGCAAGAGGTATACTGTTCCAGTTGTCACAGGGTTTGGCATTAAATCATTTGCCTATAGTGGGTGTACCTTATAGAACAGTTTGCCTCAAAATATAAGGGATTCCAGAACACTATATTATATTTTGATAATTTGTTCGTGTAATAACGTGTTCTTATCAACTATTTCTTTTATAATATGCTTACACAATCTGTTCAATAATGTGGTTAGTTCTTAACAATTTTAATAACATTGACCAGTTGTGATCCAATGTGTTTTGATTTCCCTATGTCATACCACGCTATATCTCAAGGACCGCAATGAAAAAAAGAGTTAATTACGACTCTTTTTTCGGCGTAGCTGTCTAAGCTCACTTTTGACCTACATTTCTGTATAATGACGTATGTCTGGGATTTCAGAAATCCGCCGTTCTATTGGATGATTTTATTAGAACTGAAAATGACGTGTGGGGGAACAGAGAAAATCCCGTTTTCGATTGGTTAAACCTGATACGCGCGACAAAAAAAGGCCACACTATTGTAATGCATATGTTTTATGAACGTTTGCTTCGTTCGTAGACTAAATTGTTTAGGTATGCTTCTTAAGTGTTTTTATATTGAAACAATAAACAGTTACATGTCAAACAAAATATTTTATGGATAAAATGAGTTACTCATCCAGATGTGAACCGGTTTATAGTAAAAAGTCTGACATAGTACCCAATAATGATTAGGTTAGCCTCACTACGTCCTGATGCCGGGGTTTACAGTTTGAGAGTCATAGCTCCACATTTTTATTAACGCGCAGAGTTATTTGTACGTAACTTTGGGAAATAAATTGATATTATTTTCTTTTGTAGCGTTATTGATGCATCATTTAATATATAGTTTATAAAAAAATACACGCAATCTGGTTTCAAGAGAGATTTATATTGCAACTATTTCCAGAACTACTTTTAGTGTAATAGTGTTAACTCGGAAAGAATGCGTTGCAATGCGGTTAAAAGTAAACAACAATGTTATCTTGTAAGTTGACTTGCGCATGTGCTTTGTGTACAAGATAATACTTGCAAGTTTTTCCTGCCTCTGTCTGTCATTACACAAGTAATACATCTCCTGGAATTTTAAAACATCACTTACTTTCTGACAAAGTTGGCCAAAAAAGCTGTCTACTGATCCTTGACAATAATCATTCTAAGTTTGTTGTCATCTGTGTAAGATTTATGTACAAGTAATTAGTATTGTGTTATTTTGTTTTCCTTTTTTAATCTTTTTTAAAGACATTTTTTAAAGTCTTTTTTAAAGACATTTCTTGTTTGCGTTATCCTTGACATTTAATGTTGAGTGACATGGCTGTATTAATTATACTTTTTTATATTGTTTCTGTATGTTTTAATATGCTATGTCATGTTATTACACATTTTATGTTGAAAAAAACATATATCTATATATCTATATCACTATCCTTATCAAGTATATGATTATTGCTTAATCCCGAATATTGACAACCTCACAATAAAATTAATTTAACGATCTTGTTGAACAGGTATAGTTGTAAACGAATTGACAAATAACAAGTATTTTGATCGTTGCAACAAACTAAACATAGCTGCTTTAGCAGCCTGTTTGGCAATTTGGTTTTTAGTACCCTTCATTCTTAGAAAATATAACACCAAAGTATTTAAAATCATTAACAATTTCTATTTAAGTATTACATTTATAAACCTTAATTGATTTCGCCATTTTTTGCATATACAGCAATGTTTGTTTTAGAAGTGTTAACATGAAGGTCCCACTGGACACAATGTTGTTTATATAGTTTAAGTGAATTTTGTAAGTTATCTGGAGAATCTGATAAAATAACAGTATCGTCAGCATTAAACAGCACAAATAGTTTCAATATGTTAACAGTATTTACGTTCAGGATATAAACTCGGGGCAGTTAGTTACTAAACCACATATAAAATTATACATTTAAGGATAAACATGTTATAGTTCTATTTTGAGATTTTTGACCATCAATGTCATAGTTCGATGTATGCGACTGTCAAAGGTCATCGGACGAGTGTACTCTCCTCGCCTGTCCAGCTTACTGTCGCTGGCTGCATGGGGTTATCGGGGTTGTCTGCGCTGGTCGTGTAAGGCCCAGCGAGGATGGTGGTATCGTGTAGAGAGTCAGTGTTCATGGTGGTCTCCCTTGTATGGGTCGATTCGTCAACGTCACTGTTAAACAATTCCTCAGTGTCGTTTCGACCTTGTTTCGTCTATGGGTGTTGGTGAAGACCGGATGTACACTGGTTTCCGATGAGTTGGCGTTTCCGCAAGCTGGTCCGACAACGCCTGGTAGCAATTTTGGGAACAAAAGTCAATGAATGAGTTACCATGTTTGCGCTGTGTGCGTCGTGGCTGTTGCCATTTGTTCTGGTGTTGCCGGTCTTGGTGTATGGCAGACTGCACTTCCCGTCTTGGGTATGCACGTCGTTTAAGGTGTCCGTGTCCATATTGTCTGTTTCCAACAAACAGGTTGTCGATTACAAAAGTACATTGTCTGTTTACGTTTGGGTCCTATTTGAATCTCTTTAGAATTAGGAAAAGTTTCCATCTGCGCTCCCCTATTTTCGTCGGGAATTTTTTGTTTACGTACGCTCTAGTACGTTTCATGTTTTAGGCGATTCCGAGTTTTCGTATGGTTTCTCTGTCGTAAAATATTTCAAACTTTGCTACCATCGGTCTTCTAGAGTTGTGTCGGTTCGAGCCTCCGTTTAAGATGTACACTCGGGCGAATTGTATGTCAGCGATTTTGATATTACTTTTTATGTTTATTGTCTGGTCCTGTTCTATGTGATTGGTTAGATACTGTCTTGAATGGTGCTCACCGGTTTCATTGTTTGACGTTTCGTCAACACCACAAATATAAGATTGTCGCACTAGACCAAATGCTACATCAGCCTTTAACAGCATAATGTTTATCACAATGAAGTCATCGTTAAATTACCGTATGATGTAAGTAAGCACAGCTGATTTGGGGCTGAACATGGTATCTAAACAGTCGTGACAGGGTTATTTAATGTCAACTTAACGACAACAGCCACAATTAGCATGAATGAAATAGAACACCTTTTCGCATTTTATTGCACAGATTGATTCCTGAAATTAATATTTTCTCGGGTGACGTATCCTCTAATTATTTTCAGTGCTAAATGTAAGCAAAACATAAGCAACCGCAATGTTGATATTATGCTTAAAAGTACGATGATCCATCCCTTTTCTTGCTTATGCAGGCCGCGGAAAATTATCTTGAATGACACATACTGTAATATATATTTATGTTGTTTATCTTGATTACATTATTCCGTTATTTTGAACCATATTCACGTATACATATTAGCGTCTAATATCTTACAGTTCAGTAAAACATGAAATAATTGTTTTACGTACATAGTTAATGCTATTATTCTGTAGCTGATTAGTTGGATATTTTAAATATTGATGCCAGGCAGAACACTTGTGTAAACATGTATTTTTGTTTGTCAATTCAAAAATACAGATAAATGGTTGTACTGGGTCGACAGTGATGTCTACGGCACTGTGTATAAAGTAGAGATACATCCAAACCTGGGACAACCGTCTGAACACAGAAAAGCGGGTCATTACATCAGTGCAATGGGTCGACTAAATCAGGAGATCGTATATGGGAATACAAGGTGGGTGTGTAAAATTTCAGACATGTGCAAGCTTAACATACGGTTACAAATTTAGAACACATTTTGCATTCTGATTGAAAAATAATTATCACGATATTGTGAATTTTAATTTATTTTACGTGTACAGTTTAATGTCAAGCCCTTAAACATGGCTTTCCCCTTTCCTTGTTCGCTCTTTATCTACAACATTGTTTCTTCGGACATATTTTTACTGTAAGTATGAAAAGGTATATTTTATACTGAAACAGTTTTTGTATTTGGTGACCTTTAAACTAGCCATGTCTGTCGCGGCAACTGGACCGAGTTTCTACATGAAGATAAGCATGCTACGTTTCCTGGCAATGCGGTATGTGTTCAGGTCAGCGCAGAACCATTTGGGATTATTCTTGTGCCAGCACAAGTGTCAGGTTTGTACATGTAAACTACGCCTGGTGTGTGCTTCTCAGAAAAAATAGTTTAATATTTTGAACGCTTAATACTAACATAATAGTTCTGCTTACTCAAACATACATAATGTAATGTAATGTCAAACATTATCCTGTAGAAATATTTTAACAAATAGTTGTGTTTCTCTTCAGAGAGTGTGAGTTCCACGCCTAACATAACAGCAGTAGTTGTGCCAATATTGCTGATCATAATAGCAGCAATCTCTATTTTAATTGTTTGTGCAATGAGGCCGGATTTAAAGGCAAGGGTGTATTACTATATCAGGTAAGGGTCATTTATGGTTGATACATGTCAACAATAGTGTATTATTGGTATATTTTGCAGTATTGAGGTGGTAACGACTGGTAGCACACAAGTCTTGCTGTTTCAGGTATTATGCATTCAAACTCCATCCCTCTATGGCGCCAAGACAACTTCTCATACTGACGGATCCCCGTGATGACCTCGTAATTTGTAAGGACCACATAGTCTTTGCCCTCGCTCATCGGCCGGGAGTAAAAATAAGACATGTCCACTTATACCGACTACCGTCAGAAACTACGCCGATTACTACTGACTTCGCGATCTTTCTTGTTGTTGATGAAACAAACACCAGGAAAAAACTAAAATCCTATTTCAGCCATTTGCAATTTCCTTTTGTCCGGGAAGGGTTTATCCTTGCATTTAGACGCTATTCGCAAAACGCCGCTACAATTGTTTCTCACTTCAAAATCTCAGAATCAAACAATAGGCTGCTAGTTGAAAATAGCAGAACGAGTGAAACATGGTTTATAAATGTATTAAGACATGTTTTGCGCCGGCAGGTGACGCAAACGTGTCGCAATATATCGACAAAGGCATTCTTTAAACTGTATGGCAGTTCTAGAGAGGACAACACATATCTTTCGCGTGTAAAATCCGATATTACTAACACTCTACAACATTTCGGTATATGGGAGTGTGACGAAGTGTGTATTAATAAGTTCACAGTTGTTATCGTACCAAACGAGAGAGATCTCGTGAAAGTTGCGAATATACAACATTATTTAACATATGTGTTTGTAAATGAACGATACACAAATGGACCTTTGCCTGGTGTGATACTGAATAGTTCTCGCATTTATTTCAAGCAAACTTACTTAAAGGGGCTGGTAGACATATTGACAAATCTTGGATCGTGCGATGTAGTCATATAGAGTTATGGACACGTTTGTTATGTAAGCATGTTTTAAACAATATATTGTATCGCGTTTCAAAAGAAGTAATACAATAATGGTACCCTTTTATTACACGTTGTTTGTTTACCATTTGTACTGTTTTCATTATTTTCCCTTGTATTAGAGAAATCAGCTGTGTATTAATACAAACTATATTACTCAAAAGGAATGTATTTACATTAACAAAAGTTATAGTTGCTATTGACTTAATAACATTACGTTTACATGAATGAATATTTATATTCGTTCTTATTCTGCATTTATGTTCCGTGTTATTCTATAGGATAGCACATATACTTATAATACATGCTTTAGAATGAAATGTATACATTATGTATTTGTATGGTTAACAAATACATATTTAAACAGAAAACAGCACTTGATTACTATAAAATACATGTAGGAAATGAAACGACCTCTTTTAAATATGTCGAACATACAGTGATAAAACGTCAAAAAATACAAACAAAAATGGCGAATAGTTGTTATATAACCTGTGTAAAGCGTGTTGGTTTTTTTACTGCGTGCTCCAAATTAATATTTATCTTATGTCTGCTTTATGTTTTTGATACTATGTTTTTACCACTGTCGGGCAAATAGCTTTTTAAACCTTATTTTTCCCTGTTATTATATTATGTTATTCGACACTACTCATGGAGTACTTATACCGACAAGGTATCTTAATTCAAAGGTTCGAAATATGTATCTTTTAACCATGATAATTTTTAACATATTACATTTTTACCATATTTATGCAGTAAATCCTACTCCCGTGAATAAGAAAACTTCCAAAACATAGTTATCAACGCATGTTAAAATACTACTTTGTTGAAAAAGTGTGACCTGGAAATTTGGCGTTGTTTTTTTATGTTTTGACCCATTATGTTAAAACAGATACATAGTTTGACTTCAGTCAGATGTATCAGCGCTCTAGAGGTAGCGCATGCGACTGCGGTGCGTAAGGTCCCCGGTTCGATGCTTCGCTTTTGGCAACGTATTTTAAGTTTGCATTGTTGTTGTTGGTTGTTCTGTTGTGTTTTGTCCAAATCACGTTATTTGTCAAGAAACTCTGCAATTTCATTTGAAATGTGAATTCATTTAGTATACTTAACATACTGCGAATTGTGTGACCGCTTGTAAGGGTATCAAGATACAGCCCTAGCATCTTTAAAATTAGCATACAATAATCGTTCATAGTTCTTTTGACGCCTGTGCCTTCTTCGAATCCAGGTTGGGGTAAGATCGTACTATCGTACCCATTGTATTCTTGAGATTAACATTCTTTTATTTCGTACTGTCTTCCACATGAATCTTTGGTAATATGGCAAAAGGCAATAACATTTTGTCAACATTATTCTGGTATGTATAATATATGTCGATTGTTTAATTGCGCAGACAGGCTGTTCTAGTTAGCAATAATCTTACAGTTTAGCGTGTGTATGTTTGTTATACAACTGACTGTCAAATCCTAACTTATTCGTGATTTTTGAAGTGTTTGTTTTTATGTTTCTTAATTCAAAATTGAGTAATTAAAACAAAACAATAAACATACTGTTCTTTGTATATGGTACCTTATTCAATACACGTGTCTTCAATTCCTTATTCGTATTGCCAGTGACCTTTGAGCAAAGGTGTGCAATAAAAACCGAGTTTATTACGCCAATGTTTTCATGTGGTCACTTAAAACTAAATTATGCGATTACACGTGGAATTTGGACGTATAAAATGTTTCATCAACAATAAGATTACTAAAAGAGGCAGCCTTCGTAACTGTAAAAAAAATATAAAACGCTTTAATATTTAACAAATCATTTCGACTTCAATACCGAAAGAAGTCATTAAAATAAGAATGATATGCCGAAGAGCAATATTTAGGCCAGGCCTAACGTCCAATACTTCGCCTATAATGCTCGCTTTAGCATTTCCCATACATGTAAAAAGTCATAAGTTTTACCTAAAAGTTAAGTCAGTCGTTGTTTATCGAAAACACACTAACATTTATCAATAACTACCTTTTATTGTTAAATATAATCGAAAATACAATTCTTCTTTCTGTTTACACTAGCATGACCTTTTCCAATACAAACAAACTGTTTACAAACTAGCGTATGGGACTAAGTATCTTTGGAGGACTATAGCATGACCGACATGTTAACATTTACTGCAACACGGTAGAAATATTGAACGAAAAACCAAGGTCAGTCAACACAATTACGAAGCTTATGTAAAGTAACAACGCGACTAGAAAATTGCGTCATGATATTCGTCTAAAAATTACGCCTCACTTTCGATCACCTCTGATGCCATCGCGAATGAAGAAAATGGAGTTTTTGTGAAACGACTGGAATTTTAATGATGGATTGATTATTATAACTCGAAGTGAGTCGTGTTTGTTTTTCATATGCCTACTCCGAGATAAAATATCTTTTTGAATTAACACCCTTTTTTGCATGAATAAAAATGTTATCATCATTTTGTCCGAAAAGTTGCTAAAGAGCTTATTGAGGAAGGGGTATAAGACATTGCCTATTTATAGGACTAACTTGAAATAAGCTGCTGCCCCACACCAAGGTATCATTGTATGTCATATTTAGCTCAATATCATCAGCAGGTATCAGCCATGACACTCTTAAGCAAATAGTGTCTGCAACAGCATCTACATGTATACAGTATCATATTCGTCATGCGCAGATTGTGCACGAGGTATATGATCCATGTTTTCAAAACTATTAAATATTTTAAAGGTTATACATCACAGTATTTTAAAACACATCAACAAATACAAAATCATTATTAACCATAAATATACTTTTACAGGCCTATGCACGTCATGCGCGATATAAACAAGGACATAACTTGCCCTATGCCGGCTACAGAAGATTGCGAAACTGTGTCATGGTTGTTTCCCATTTTGAGTTCCTAGTGGCCTGGTTGGAGAGAGTAAATGCACATTTTTTTCTTCCCAAAAAATGTTGAGAAAAAGTGAGGTTTTCTTAAGTTAAAACTGGTTTAACCCCCCAATAATAGTCAGTGTCCGTACCAAGGCGGTAACTCAATATTTCTTGCAGAAGAAATCATTTAAGAAATCGTAAAAAACAACAACCGAAAAACACAAAAAAATAGTTTTTTTCTGAATGTATGTTGCGTCTTCGTGTTTTACGTATTGTTTTTTTGTGTTGTTCAATGTGTTTTTCTGTGTACGGGCCATTTTGTCATGGTGACCTAAAACTTGTGTTTACAACACACTTTCTTTGAATATCTCTTCAATTTATATTGACATGTCTACATTGTTTACAACATCATTTCTTTGAACATCTCTTCAATTTATATTTGACAATACGCCCGGTTTTCACAAAAACAGACTCAATTTATTGATATTACAGTATGGAGCGCCGCGAGAAAAACGGGCTTTTGGCCAAAATATTTTATTTTGAGGTTATGGGGTAAACGTTACATTAAATTAACTGATTTTCGCTGTTTACATTGATTTATAAGTCGTAGATCGGGCGAAAAAAGTAAGGCCACACTATTGTTATGCATATGTTTTACAAAATTGTGCTTCGTTCGTAGAATAAATTGTTGGGGTATTGCTTTCTAGAGTGTTTTTATATGGAAACAATAAACAGTTCATTGGCGGATCCATGATTTGACTTTGAGGGG
>Ga0224511_10003401_pt1 | contig 11432 bp, 6 predicted proteins | sample SF_May12_sed_USG_2_FD_169988 | JGI IMG/M metagenome (GOLD analysis project Ga0224511, IMG submission 169988) | Sediment microbial communities from San Francisco Bay, California, United States - SF_May12_sed_USGS_8_1 | ecosystem: Environmental > Aquatic > Marine > Sediment | place: USA...
TGCCTGCTTGCTCGAACTAGGTCCAACACCGGTGTGAGCCAGTCAGCGGTTGTTGCGAAGTTCGCGTAAAAAATTCTTCGCGAGCGCTGAATTTGCAAATTCAGCCAGCGGCCTTCTCCGCTAGAGGTTGTTGATAGCTGTAGGATTGCAGCACCGTTGCTACTGACAACCGTTGGTAACAACAGTCTGAGTTAGAGGTCAAGGACTAGAACCAATTGGCTAAAGCTCGCAACCTCAGGCAAAGGCCGCGCGTGCGCCGTTTGGCATTTCCGACTGCTTTCATAGCCTTTCGCTTTGCGTGTTCGTGCTGGCCCCGTAGTTTCCTTCGAAGGGGTGCTCTCTTGCCATACACTGCCAATGGTGCCCACTGTTCGCTGAGGGGGTAGTTGCTTGCGATAGGCGATGCTGGCATGACTGGTAATGGTATAATCACAAATAATGGTCAAGCCGAACTCGTTGCTTCCATCGCCATGGAGAGTGTGATTACATGACTACCTATATGCATATGGATGGCGGCTGATTCTGTATAATGTGTCTGCAGTCCTGGCTACTGGTTAGATATTTGTGAATCTTAGACTCCAGATGGAAGAACATACTTGTAGTATGAGGTTGTTAACTCAATGAGGCGTATCACATACAAACTAGCGAAATTTTACCGAAGTCTTCGGATGCACGTCGAGACAGTGGATTTGAATATGAAGCCCATAGCCGCCAAATTGTCTCTCTATCAGACAATGTTTGATTTGTCATATAATTCCATTATCTGATCTCTTTAACTCCAAAATGGAAAACAAAACGTGTGAACAATCGGCCTATTCAAATAAAGTGATAGCAATGATTCTAAAGGAGCCCAGTCAGATCCCTGTGGCCCGTGTCAAATGTAATAGATTCCCTAGTCACTGCATTCTCTTCAGTATAACTAGGTTGGTGCCGTTCGGCAAGGTTCTGAGGACTGATTGCAGAGGATTTTAGCCGTATGCCTGTGGCATGGAGTAAGAGGGTAACTCTAGTTATCCTCAGAGAATAACTCTATGCTCTAGGGTCTGTGGTCTCTTTGGACATTGGTTCACTAGACAGGTTCAGGCTGGCCAGAGACAGTGCACCAACTAATGGGAAAATTATCATCACTCATAGCCGCTTGTCACCATTTTGAGCTTTTAATGAGGTTTAATTCTTAATTAGGAGAAAGTTCATGCCCAATAGTTTAGTAACCGCAATAGCATGATTGCTTCTTTGATTTAGGATTATCATTAATATTAAACGCTTTCAGATGCATCTGTGCCCATCATTTTACTTGACAGTAAGTGAAGCAATATCTGCATCATCCATCTGTGAGAAATGAGCTAGGAATGTGCCATCGAGGTCCCAAATACCCAGGACCGCAGAGAGGAGGATAACTGTGCCCATGACCTACAGTCATGCGCATACATCAACATGAATTTACAAAATTTCCATTTCTGATTGTAGTGTAATCTGCTGTTTGGGATACATATATAGACCGGAGCCATTATGTGTCATTATTCTCAGCTGCTGCTAGGTAAGTAATGTCATAGGATAGCCCAGTGGCTAGAGCCTCTGGGTCAAGATTGAAAGGTCCCGGGTTTATAACCAAGTAATGCTGAGCGCCCGGTGTAAGTATGAACTCATCATAGCATTCCTATAGCAGCTCCTTCTGCTCCTAAACCGGCTGCAGGCTTAGGAGGTCCGCCTAATAGGATGGCCAAGTGCCTGAGTAGAATATGAAAGAAGTAATAAAGATGCTGTCAGAACTTTATGGGCAAGAAAAGCGGGTTTGCCACTTCACTTTTTGGTCGACCAGTCGACTAGACATATAGGACATGTTCCTATTCTATGAACGATTGTGCCATCAGCTTTACACGCTAGGTAAATCACGCTTAATCCTTCAAAGCTTTGCTTCAGCCGGTCGGCTGAGTTTAAAATGAGTCTGTACTATGATTTGAATATTCAGTCGTCAATCTCATTATAATTCCTAATCTTCAAAGCGCATGCACTAGTTCCGCAGTAACCTGCAGTATTCCAGACCTATTTCCCATGACCTCCAAGCAGATCTAGTTTTTAATCAAAAAGATCAAGACTCTGACTGAAAACTCAATCCACTGATAGAAAACTCCGTAGGTTGGCTTATTTCATCTGATTTGATAAGCTTATATAGAGCAATTATCAGAGGCTCAAATTAGCCGGCTAGATCAACTTTTTGTTTATAGAAAATGGGAGATCTGGCACTAGCATGCGGCCTGTCAGACAGTTTGACAATTCTTATCTCAGCTATGATATCACATATCAGCCGAGTCACTCCTTCAATACTAAAAGCCCAAACCTAATCTCAATGAATGGTTTCACTTAATGTATTGTCCGACTCCACATTCATTGAAAACTTTTTTTTCGCATTGTATTTCTTTGATTTTGACTAAAAGACTAGCTTCAAGTTGGCCTGATACTTATTCACGAGCACAATGATTCGGCCCCATGTATACGGGGACGCGTTACTACTTTCTCAGCAGAAAAACTCAATCAAACTTATCAGTATTACAATGCAACCTGTCTCAATCTGATGCTCGACAAGCATCTTAAGCATCACATCCGATGTAGATATTAGATTTTTCATCAATTACTGTATCTATGTAGTGTCTATTACCCTGGTTACCGATATGTCAGAAGATATAAAGAAGCTGTAACGCATTTGAAATGTCAGAATAGTAATGCCATTGAGCCTGCTCTTCATTAATCGTTCTGAGATCATACAACCCAAAACAGACCTCAAAAGCCTACAGCGAATACCTATGTCCTATAGTTTTATTATCTCCCTACTAGTAACTTTACGGACTCATCCTTTTTGATAACCTCACAAGGCCTGCTACAAAAATTTGTTTAGTAGCCTGTATTGACACTTGCACTCCAGGACTGTCAAATGGACTCTGTTTACCGGACCAATGTCTTTGATTAATGCTTTCTTCGCTTCATGGACCTTAATGTAAAAAAAGACTTCTAGTCTTATTTAGGCTATCCATGTAAAATAAAACTAGCGACTCAAATCAAATCGCTCCGCTTTTTCCAGTGTATACTCTTCACCACGGAGCTAGGATAACTCTATGTTCTTCACAGACAATTTTTCTCGGCTACCCACCATCTTTCACATCTCATACTCCCCTGATTATCCTCTCATCAACCTCCTTGGTCACCCTTCGAGTGTTTATCATAAATTCATAACCCAATCCTTCTGTAAGTTTTAGGCTAGGAATGATTTCTGTAGTAGTTATGATCTGATAACCATTTGAGTGGCTAGCCATCACCCTCAATATTTCCAGGGCACACTTTCTAGCTCATAAAACAGTAGTTATATCCTAAACTATTAACTCTACAGTAATGACCTGATCAATCACCACTGACTGCCCAACGAATGGCACTAACCTCATCTTTCAACTAGTCAAGCCTAATGTGTGTAGTAAGAACATTTGCTCAGATGAAAGAAACTGGTAGAGCCAGTAATGAGCAATAAGCCCATCATCATACTTTTCAACCGAGATATTTCCACTCTTAGATAAAGGCCCCCTTCAACCCTTGCCAATCCTCTCGGTTCTCTGTCAACTCTACCCAGCGGGTTCCGCACAGTCTTTTGATGTCGTCAGCCCATCCGGCCCTTGATCTTCTCGTCACTGCTTTCCAAACAGATTAGTACTAGTAGACGGACTAGTAATTTTCTAAGTTATCTTCGCAACAATATAGTAACAACACAAAAACCAGTCCAAAATTAAATCCATTGTAATTAAAATATGAATATTTCTTTACTATCCACCTGCCCTGGACACAGCATGCCTACCTCTTTTATTTCAGACCATGATCAACCCGCCAGTTTTTTACAAAGGTTTCTTTGTATTTCTTAGCAGGAGCCTGAGTGATGTTAATACCATTAGTGAGTCACATCACAGACTATAGGATCAATTAGTAAAACAAGAGTTATTGTTTAGAAAAGTCCTATTGAGCGCACTCATGTTTTTATAACCAATTCTTCAACTTCTTTGCAAAGTAAACACTGCACATGACACCAAGTTGTTAACTCTAGGGGCGTCATTGAAAAAAATCGAATGTTTATGCTATATGAGTCGCAAATGGTTTGTTTGGATTATTCAAAATTCTGGCTGTATGAGTAGTGAAAGGATGCGATGGCTGGCAGGCAGGCCTAACTACTGCGCAGCAGCCAGCAGCGGTGAAATGCTTTCAGCCATTAGCGGCAGGAAATGGGAAGACAAAATGTCAGATGGAGGCCGAGTGGCATTTCATTATAGATGGAGAGTAATATATTCTGGAATCGTCTAAAGCCACACCAAGTGTTAATAGGCCTAATCAAAACAGTCACGCTGGCTTTCTTCAGGAATATTCAAAGAGATTAAAATTCGGAACAGTAAACCGATTGTATGAAATTAGACCAGATAAATTTTTGAAGTTATGCTTTTGATCTAATTGACCGCTGCCTTGTAGGTCTTGCTTTGTCAGCGCTGACTTCTCACCTATTTTAACCCTAGCCCGTACTTGTGACATCTGCCTAATTGCTTCTCATATACCTTCTTCCATGTTTACCTTTCTATGAAGTGACACTATCTGGCCTGGCTAATTACTTCTTGCCAGACTTAACACAGAAAGTGAACTCAGATTCTAGTATATACAGGCCAGCACCTGCTACCTCCTGATAGTACCCGCTAGACTTGCAGTTCTGGTCACTTATTCCGGGCTTAACTAGCCCCAGAGGATGTCAAGCAACCCAGTATCATTCTCAAGTTCAGTTATATCACACCAATACATTGGTTGCATATTTCTGTAGTATAATCTCAAGATAAAAGGCTAGTTGCACTTTTTAGGTTTCTTGTACTGAATGTAATATCATGTTATGTGATGTGCATGTGGTTATTATGCTGTCTCGTATAAGATTGCCCATTACAATAAATTGAGAACAGACAATCTTGCTCAACAAAAGTGAATGACTTGTTCATGAAACAGCTTTATACCCAACTAATGTCATGCCACACAAAGTGAAAGTGCATGTACCTCTGAGGAGGTGTGCCGTGTTCAACACTGATCTCAATTCGAGGGGAACGACAAAGCATTCCTCTGACAGTGGCTGATGTAAAAAGTACAGCATGAACCTCCTTTTGAAGCGTTTTGACGACAAGTCTGAGAGTGACTTCAGTACCAGTACCAAGTCAACCGCTTGCCTTGCGGGCAATCTACTTTTGAACACAACGCTTCTCCTAGCATTGTTTTGTGTATCAATACTGAATTCATGTGATGATCTTGTGATTGTAGGCATTCAGCTGATTTCTCTGGTGTTTTCACAGAGCTTACTAAGTACGTCCACCATACCACCACCAGGGTAAGGAATGCGTACCCCAGATTGCACCAGATACACACTGTGCCACCGTAATAGAGAGGAAATGTGACTCCCCAATAATGGTGTTTCCATGTGAAGTGTAAATCATATGGCATCTCAATGTATGATTAGTTATACAAATGCGGCCTGATGGGTTAATGATCCAGTTTGTCCTGATGAGTTCATGTTTATGGAAGTCAGCAATTAAGAAAGTCCAACTGGGATCCTCTTTCTTCAGTCAATCAAAGTGAAGCACTCAAAACAAATGTGTCTTATATAAGTGTAGGTCTCAGTGGATGTCAGTGTATATTATATACTCTGCTTACCTTGTGCCCTTTAGCAAAACCGTATACAGCAGCGTTCTTTGACTCATGCTACTGTCTAGCGTCCAATAATACAAGCTGAGGTGATGGCTTAGCAAATAGCTTACTGGACCCTGGATCGAGTGGCACTGGTTCAATTTTCAGTTCTGGCAAAAGCTTGGTCTCTCGCAGCAATCTCGTGAGCTTCAAATGGCGATGTTAAATAAGAGTTAACTTCTTCATTGGGCACGTGGGTGCAACCTAAAGGTCTCTCCTAATGGCCCATCTCAGGAGATGCGGAGTCAAATAAGTTCAGTGGACCAATTTTCTGCACCATACCTGACAGCTGTTCTGTCTCCAAGATACAAAATTATCATTATTAGCAGCGTTCCTGGACTTTTGTCTACTGACTGATTGATGTTTGGCTGCTAACGCCACCACTACTACATCGACTCTTTGCTCCCCACGGGAGTATCAATCATTAAAGTCACAGGAAATCATTAAAAAGCGCTTTCTGACTCTCTTTGTTTTCAGAATTTTTGGCTTTCACAGACTGCCATGCACCTGTTGTTGTCCTGGGTGTTGATTTACCATAGGGGATTTTGTGTATATGAAAAAGTAAACCAGTGGCAGTTTATATTTATGTAGCAGGTTTTACTAACAATGAAAGTGAATGGCCCCCAGCTCATGATGAGTTCAGCCTAGCGTCGTTTGCAAGATTGGAAATTTTTAAGGCTGGTTGAGCATCCTGCTGTAGAAAAATCAATGTTCTTTCAGTGGGTGGTGACGGCATGGTATCACTAACTGTGTGGGACCAGGATAGCTCAGTTGGTAAAAAGCGTGGACTTGGGACGTGTAAACTGACTTGGGTTGACTTGCCTCCAACCTAGAGTGTTGATAATACTGCGCATGTGATGCTCCACGCTAAGCCGTAACTGGTGAAAAGCAAGTATCTAACCCGGCAGCTTTACCATACACAAGAGACTGATTGTGTTACTCATCTGTGCTGTAGCTTATCGATGGTAACAGATGTCATCAGTGACCCAGAAGACTCAGAGCCAAACCCAAACCTCAACGAGGATGAAAAAACGCTGGCTAATATAGATGAGTGGAGTAAGTTCATTTATACAACCTGGTTATTTGTAAATAAAAGAATTTAGAAACTCAGTTTCAAATGAGTCATTTTGTGTTGTACCGTGAGTTGCACAGGGGTGGTCTGTGCCGCATTGTGCACGATGACCCCAAATCCCAATTCACTCAGTCGCTACTGTATTTAGCTGGGAATGTTGAAAGTTGCGCTTCTTCTTTCCAAACTCTTTATTTATCGCCCGGGGTGTCTTAGATTGACAGAATGAGAGTATGATAATGCATTTAAACAGAATCTGATACTCAACTGGATGCTATGCCAGTCACCCAACTGATTCCATCAGCATCACCGCAACTAACTCCCAAATATCCCAATAATTTGATCCATGACACTTGATTGGAGTCTTCTCGTAGACCCGTTGAGCGGGTTTCAGATGCCACTGGTTATCGTTGCAGCTTTACTAAGTTTGAATGAGCCTCTCCGTGATAAAACAGGGGAGGTGGGACGGAGACTGCAACTGGAGTGTAGTATAACCGGTTATCCCTGGCCCAGGTATACCTGGTATAAAGATGGAATAGCTTTACTTGAGTCTGATAAAAGATACATCCAAAGGATTCTTGATTATGGCAATAGGTAGGTATTTGGGTTATGGTTTAGAGTTCTACAACTTGACCTAGATTTAATGACTAACGTTAGCCTGAATGTAATCTCCACAGTGCCAATAATCCCAGTATCACGTAAGCACTTTTGTTTCAGAAAGGGGAGGCCGAGAAGTATCTTCTGGGGCCATCAGGAGAAATAGAATGGGGAGCTTTTGATGAGTTCATTGAGAGCAGATCATAAATTTTCTCTGATGTTGCAGATCTTAACATAACATCCGTAGCCTTGCATCTTATAATTATCTATGAAACTCCACTGCCCTAATATGAGCTCATAAATACGATATTATAAAACGCATCTCTCACACCTGTGCCCAGGTTTATGTCCGATTTACCTTATCTTCCCAGAAAACATTTTCTCAGATTCTTCTCATCATTGCCGAGAAAGATTGGCTGAAGTTATCCCCCTTCAACCCTCCTGGTAGTCCCCTTTAGAACCCTCATGCGTATGTGAATTCACCAAACACTAATGTCAGCGCCTTCCAATAGGATGGGATGCTCACATTTGGTGCTCATCTGTGCCTGATTGTACGGGCAGGATATCTCGTTTAGTCTTGATTCTTTAGACAAACTAATATTGGCAATTATCATTACAAAAGAATGGTAATCGTTAACATACGCGGTTTATTTCCGTAAATCATCATCAAGGAGGTTCTCGCTATAAAACCTAGGGGGTCTACTGTTATAATAATCTTGGTAAAAATCCAACAAGCTTGTCACCATGACTTTATCTTCACTCTATTTGTAGGTTAAAAATAAATGAGTTGGAATTGGGGGATGCTGGTCTTTACACCTGTGTTGCTGAGAACATGCGAGGGCGTGTGAATACCTCTGCCCGTGTCTATGTCAAGCCAGGTAAGTTATTCCCCGAAAACCCCAAAAAGTAGTGGAGCTGGTGAAATAACTCAATGGCTAGAGTGCTTGGCTCAAAATTGAAATATCCCAAGTTAAAGTCCTAGTCGAGCTGCGCACTCACTATGAGAATGACCTCCTCACGCAATTCTTAGCTTCCACTACTTAGACAAGCCTCAGCCAGGCTTAAGGTCCCTTTTCACTCCATCGGGCATCCAGTCCGCCTCTGACTGGACACAGTTTACGTCTGATTTGGTGTCGGACCTTGAATCCGAGGACTCCTTTTCACTCCAAACAGATCCACCGGGTGCGCTATCCCGGATTACTTTGGAGCCAATCAATGATGCAGAACCTGTGTTTCCGCAAACGGTCGTAATTTCAAAATAAAGTCAATCTCCACAGTTAACTACCTCTATTCCCAGTGGAACTTCGTGCTGTTATTTGTGTGAATATTGTAGCAAAATCAAATAAATTTCCCTTTCCAATGATCCTAGTCCGAGACCCGAAACGGGTGAATGTTTCTAGGTAATCCGTGGAAGATAATTTGATTGGTTGATGAGTTGGATTTTGTTTCTGGGAGACAGATGCTTTGGTGTTCAAGAGAGCATCCGAAGCCTTTTCGCTCCTTTTCTGAGGGGTTGAATGTCCGTCTCAAGCATCCGGTCCGGGGCCAATCGGACGTCCGATTGAGTAAAAAGGCACGTTTAGAAGGCTTGTTAAATAGACCGGTGCAGTACCCGGGTAGAAAAAAATATGATGAGCGCCATACTGCGGGATGGTGGGTACAAGTTAATGACTCACTGACATAAATATCGAATATAATGATGACACTCCATAACTTAAGTGGTCTATTCATTGATTATGCTTCAGAGTGAAAGGTAGAAACTAGAGACACTTGTACCGGACGATTTGTGTTTATTACGTTCGTGATAATCCTGTATAAGGACAGTCTTCCTTCTTGTTGGTTTCAAATTCCAACCGGTGAAATGAATCCAGGTGTTCAATTCACAAGGAAAATGTATGTGCATTCATGTTCATTTATCCTCCCAGAATGGAGTTATCCTCCCAGAATGGAGTTATCCTCCCAGTAGAAATTTCACAATCCGAATCATGGAAAACCAAACAATGTGTGAGATTTGTTTTGCCTGTTTGTAGCTTCTACAGTGCAAGAGCACTCACCATCTGAAACCAGCAATGCTATCATCACAGGAACAAGAAGGTGAGACCTACTTTTTGCAAATGCAAAATGCAGAATATACAAATTGTGTGAACATTTGGGACATCTTAGACTTACTCGAAAATAGCGACGTTTCTCCCAACACAATAAGTGCATTCGCTTGATCGGGTTTTGGCATCGGAAACGATGCTTCAGCCGCATTGTTCAATCCACTGCTCGAAAGTGCGCCTGAGAAGTGCGTTTTTACTAACCGTGTACCTTGGCTGCGTCTGAAAATGAATTTGATCACGCGAACAGAATAACATGCCCGAAAGTGGAAGTGCTAGTTTATAAAGTGTCATGGTTATCAAAATGTCAAGGCTATCTATCGATCGCTTACTTATTCTCTGGTCGCTTCACAGGTTCTTTCATTGTTGTGAAGCAGACTGCTCAGTTTTCTATCCTTATACATGCAAGACGTTGAAGAGAACAACTCCGAAGCGCTCGAAACTCCTTGCGTTTTTTAATTGCGCCTGTCTGTTCGCATGATCTGAAATCTGAAATTTTTTATCTTCGTCTGACCGAAATCACGCGAATGCACCTATAAACTACCCTCCAAAAACTAAATTCTTAAGCGCATTGCATTTGGCAAATAGTACAATATTTTCAACTAGGTGTTCGGTCTACCAAGTGTGTTCTTACCTCACAAGATATATGAGAAGATAACTCTCCAAAAGTGATATCCCATTATTTGCCATTTGTAGCGATGGCAATGAAGTGACTGAACCATTTTGTCAAGCCTATGTAGGACAATCCTGCTTAGCCTATCATGGCATCAACAAAATTTACGTATCTACGAGAGAGGACCAAGACAGAGCAGAAAAATCTGTTATAGGTAAGTCTGCTTTCAACAAAATTTCCGTATGTTTTGATACAACCTCCTCTGAAAGTGCTAAAACGTTGTATTGGGAATTATCTTCTTTCGTTTGCACATCATAATTGCAAGAATTATGAACAGTAAAAACTAACCCCTTTCACCCTGCACGGCAAGTTGATTTAAAGAAATGTTTAGATCAAGGGCTTGGAAGACCACTCTTTCGATCAGCTCAAGTTGCAAGAGCATGGCTCTAGTAGTACTACACATGCTTTGATACCCAGCCCAACGCTTGTATATATTGCGTGCACAGTATATAATTGTTTTAGATGTTCTGTTGGGGCCTGTTGTAGATATGATGGTAGCGTTACCCATTTCTGGGAGCACAGAATGTTTAAAAAAAAGCATAGAGGCTAAGTGTTATTACACTATGCCGGTATGTGAGGAACCACCTGGAGGACCGGACAGGGCAAGACGACTCTGCCGTGATGAGTGTGAGGCTTTATGGCCTCTTTGCAAAGATGGATTTAAAGGTAGCTATCTCACTCCCTCACACATCAGGGTTTGAGTTGTGAAACATCAGGTCCTGAACTCGGGATCTTCCGATCTTGAGTCAACACCATGGAGTTAGCTGTCATGATCTAATTTTAGGATTTCAAGAGCTATTTCATTATTGAAAAGTTTCAAGTTCATAACAGTATATTGGTATACGGAAAACTAGCTCGGTGTCACTGTCTACCCACTATAGGCGCTATAACAGACTGGTGTAAGGCCTATAACAAGACAACAAATCTTGTTCAACAACAGTTACATGTTCTGTTTTAGATGATGCATCTATTTGGGATTATCTCCCGCAATGTTCCGCATTGAATAATCTGCCCGGCTGTATCAGGATTGGTCTAGTCGATGTGCCAAGCACTCAACCGGACCTACTCGGTGAGTTGAAATTGTGGATAAATTTTACCACTCCTTCTACCCAGTCACAGTTGCTTCAATAAGAGTGAAAAGTTCTGCAATCTACATGCCTAGAAGCATTAAGGCAAATCTGCAAACTGGGTGGCCGTCTCATCACATCGGATAGGATAGGGTAGGATAAGATAGGGTAGGATAAGATAGGAT
>Ga0224511_10003402_pt1 | contig 11429 bp, 3 predicted proteins | sample SF_May12_sed_USG_2_FD_169988 | JGI IMG/M metagenome (GOLD analysis project Ga0224511, IMG submission 169988) | Sediment microbial communities from San Francisco Bay, California, United States - SF_May12_sed_USGS_8_1 | ecosystem: Environmental > Aquatic > Marine > Sediment | place: USA...
TCAACCCTTGAAAAATAATATCAACCTCGGCTAACGCCTCGGTTGATATGATTTTCCTCGGGTTGATAATCTGTACCGTCACCCTCACTGCCATGTGTTATTTATATAATATTAAATTAGGAATCCTATTATTATGCACTGAACCGTGACATGGCACAAGCAGCATTAGTATTTCATGGAGCTTCTGCCCGTTCTGGAAGGCCATTTGATGGATAGGTTATGTATACATACAGATATTGATTGTGAATACACACTCACATTTCAACTACATTTGATATCACTTTAAAGTGTTCACTAATCAGTACATATGCTAGGAAAAGTGATCAGTACTGCAGGGGCCTAAGCACATGAATTGCTGTGACAGTTATAATTGGATGGCAAATATCAATTAGAGATCACCATTGAGTAATGTCTTTAAGCTGTCAGTTACACTGGAAAAAGTAAATGCACACTATACTGGTAACATAAGTGACCACCGTTGTTTGGCCTTATTTATATAGACAACGGCGTAAAAAAGTAAAAACATACCCGCCAACAGACAAATGGTTTGTTTTCAGTGTCGCAACATCCAGCTTCTTCAGTTTGGTGGATGGCCTGTTGGAGCAAAGGTGCCAAAGTCTCCGGCCGCTGTCCTCAAGCTTCTAGAGAGTGTGATGTACTGGCAACATCAGACGGGAAACAAGCCTGTCATCGTCCACTGCATGTAAAAATATTTTTATATTGATTTTATTTTGTTATGTTTTATATAATTGTCTTGTACAGTAACGTCCAATTCATCTGTAAATAATTTTACTTCTATTTGTTCTAATTCTCTAATAAATTCTTAAATCATTTTAATATTTCAATTCTTTTTTATATCTAGGAACGGAGCAGACAGAAGCGGTTTGCTGTGTGTAGTGTCGGTGGTCCTTGAACGACTGAAGGTGGAACAAGACGTGGCCATCAGTCACGTAATCGAGGAGCTGAGGAATTGCCGGGAACATATCATCTCCACACTGGTAAAACAATGATTTTTGTACAATTCATTTTTAGCTATTGTGATCGGTCTTTGTCCGTCGTCCGTCGTCGTCCGTCGTCCGTCAACTTTTTACTTAAACATCTTCTCCTCTGAAACCGCTCATTGGATTTTGACCAAACTTCACAGGAACGATCCATGGGTGGTCCCTTACCAAAGTTGTTCAAATTGTTCCAGTTGGTTGCATAAGTAGGTCACAGGGTCAGAATATAGGTTTTAAAAATGCAATTTTCAAAAATCTTCTTGTCTAAATCTACAAGACCCAGAGCTTTTATATTTGATGTATCACATCATCTAGAGGTCCTCTACCAATATTTGGTGGACAACATGAGTGGTCCTCTGTAAATGGCTCCACTTTGACCTTTGACCTTTTCCTCAGGTGAGCGACCCAGGGCCCTTTGGGCCCTCTTGTTTATTTGTTCTTCTTTAAATAAACATAGTATGAACATATTGCATTTTTGTAGTAAATGGATAATACAATTTTTCTGAATTTGATATTTACATTGTATACTAGAACGTAGTCATAATTGTTATCTTAATAACCAATTTCAGGACCAGTTTCAGTTCGTACACGACGTCGTGAAGGAGTACATTCAGCAGAATGAAACCTACTCCAACTTCGTCATGGAATAAAGTGTTTGCACAGAATTAGCTACTGGGTGTTCTGATGTATTCCGTGGCTATCTACCTGTTATACATTTCAAGGATGTTTTGTTTTGTTTTCTTTTATTTAGTGACAAGTGTGTCAATAAACATATGAAAATGACACCCAATGAATGAATCACTATAGTGTTATTCTTTCTTCTCTATGATAATTTATTTTTTGATTTTATTTACATTCATATATTGAGTTATCTGTTGTGTGTTTCCATGAGCCATTTCTTATGCAAATATCAGTACTTTTTAAATATAACGGTCAATTATAGAAATAAACAAAAAAGAAACAAACCGTATATCTGAATGTATGTAGCAAGAAATAATGTAGATAATGTATATAGGTACAAATGTGTTTTGTTCAATTTATTGTTGCTTATATTATACAGGAATGTCCAGATGTTTTTTCAATGTCTCAAATAAAAGTATGTTATTATTTTTGTTTGTTTTATACAATATTATATCTTTTTTATATTTATATTTTCAATTTGTCTTTTTACTAATGTTAATACATGGAATCTCTTTTTATAGTTGTTTTAGAAAAATTCTTTTGTCCATAAGCGCCAGTTAGGAAGCGTGAAAGATTGTCATTTATTTTCTTAGTAAACACACACACATTCTTAAACTGGTTGAATTTACGGACCACATTAACTTGTATTGTACTGTTGGTTGAATGTCATAAAGGAATTTATAGAACATGCTTATAAAGTAACTTCTTACAATCAATTAAGAAAGTGAACTACCTGTTTAAGAGAGGGTTAAGTGGTAGCGTTGTCCTGTTTTGTAAACGTCCTCCTCTGATTCTCAAGTTTGACGCAAGTTTGTTTTGTAAATACAAAAAATGTTTTCTATGACTATATCATTTACTGTGTTTGTACATTATATATTATTGACTGTATATTTCGTTTACTGTGTGTGTACATATGTTCTGTGGAGGAAAATAAAATAGCTATCTATCTATCAACTGGCAATTCATATGAATGATATTATCTGTTTCCTTAATTGTGTTGTTTAATGTTTATATACTTGTTACAGTATGTCTTTTCGAATGAGAGCACGTATGTCACCAGGCTTAATAAACACTTGCTCTCTCATACTGTTCTTTTAATTTGGAATACGTTATTCATTTTACACTTTTGTGTAGAATTCAAGAAGACCAACATTTCATTATTAGCAGCACATACATATGTAACATAGTGTACGTCAATGTGATAAAACAAACAAAAACACCATGGCATTCGTGTGTAAAACTTATATTAATTTAAGTCAATTACTAAAACGTTATTTGAATATTAGATTATATCACATTTTGTCAGAAGTTAAAGAACAGCCTGTAAACATTTTACACTTGCACAGAAAATTGACCTATCGACAGTCCGCCCTCCTGTCCTGGTCTTCATGATTTACGCATGGCTTGCCTGAATGCTTATCATTATATGAAAGCCATATCGCTCCATTATAATATAACTGACCAATTATCGGACTAAGTGATTATGATAGCGATTTGCATATGCATGATTGACAAGTGACTACAATAGATGGTCCGACAAAGCTGGTCCTTCAAGACGCCATTTTGGGTGGATTGTCAATAGGTCAATTATGTACGATTATGTAAATATTAATACGACTTAATAACCACCTAGAAACAAATGGTAAGTGTATCTTTTATTAAAGTTAACGCCCACACATGCGTATAAGAAGAGATGTTTATTTCTGAAATTTTATTTCGCTTCTCAGCAAAATAACCAGGGTCCGGGGTTTTAGTAGCAATCTATATACGAAAATAGTCCTATGATGGTAGACATTTATATTGGTACACATAATTATGTGTATACTTATGTATATGGCGCATTTTACAAATGTTTTGGTGTTATGTTATTATTTTACTCAGTTTGTAGATAAAACACCAATTTTTATACATTTAGAAAACAGTTGATAAAAAGATCGCATACCAGCCCTTAACTGTTTTACAGTATTTTAGAGGCATACCTTTGCTAACAAGCTGCTGGGCATATCACAAATGTAGTGTAAATTCCCCTGATTAGTAATGACAAGATAAAGCGTATTTCAGTTTGACGTTCTATATTACGATCTTTTAAATTTAAAGGTATTCTGATCTTCTTGGTTTAAATCCGGTTTCGGTCTGCATACCACGATCGGTGTACAAAGGTAGTAGTTTAAAACCGCCACCGTAAAGCACAATTGATGTGATCACTGTGAATCGTCCGTTGACTATTCACAGTTTAATGTAAACACTGAAGGCGGAAGTAGAAATGGTCGCAATTTCTCGACATACTTGTGTGAATGTTTACTATTTAACGATAAAGTCCTTCATTTAAAGAACTATTTGCTGTTGACTGTTTAACGTCGAAAATGGAATTACTTACACATTTACTATACTGTTTCACAGTTGTCAGTATGGGTACCTGCTTGAGCGACTTTTCAGGTATGACTTTAGTTTTTTAAATCAAGTACATAACGAAATAAAATTAATGTGATATAGTAATTATCTGTTTACAATCTACTTGATGTTCTGTTTTACGTAAGAACTTAGGAATATACTTCGTCTGCTGCTTTTATAGCTAATTTACGTTGTATGTTGAAGAATAGCCTTCGTATATCAATACTGGCTTAAAATAATACTGCTAGCCATATGTACCCTCACAACATGAATACATACGCTATTAGTTTCATCGTTCAGCTTATGTTAACTGTTTAATATAACATTTTAAAATCAGGAAGTAAACTTGAGTAAATTTAACCTGGCATTTGAGGCAAGTTTGTTGTAAAAGTTTGTTGTGTTTTTGCTGTACGCGTGCAATATATTGCTAACGAAAGCAGTTTAAACCAATAGCGTTTTACTTAAGCCTCGTTCACACTGTCCCGGTGTATTCCGATAGATAAATATGAACTGTTGCGGAGACTTATAAAAGCCCCTGTCACACCAAACGGCGATGCCACAGCGTTTGTACAGCGTTCTAAAACCATGTCAGCGCGCTGTGGGATCGCCGCGGAATACACCTAAAATATCAAATTTGTAAGTTAAAGCGTGTACACAACGTCCCTACAGCGTCACCACGACGTTTTCACAGCGCGCAAGCAGTTGCTGCAGCGTGTGCACAGTGCGCACACGGCGCGCACACATCGTTCTCACGGCGCGCACCCAGCGTCCTCACGGCGATTACAGCGTTTGAGATTTTTACTTATTTTTATTTTATTTTGAGTAACCTTATTTTGCAAACATAGTGATCTATTCTTACTTTTCGAAGCAATTCGTCATAGGATTTAACAGTTGTTAAAATGTTTAAAATCAGACAGGACTTGCAACATATGTAGTAACACACATAATTATATATACTAAGTAAAGTACATTGAATAGCTTTTATAATGATGTGTTGTAGTTGCGTTTTTGTTCTTTAACAACTTATCATTAAAATAAAAGAAACTCTATGGTCAAGCTCTAAGTTTGTTAGTTTAAATAAAACTTAAACCATTTGCATTTATTATAATAAATACTTAATATATTTTTATGATTATTTGTATTATAATAAAATGTATTGCAAACGCCTACTCCAAATGCAGAATTTACACGGCGTCTTTACAGCGTGCACGCGGCGCGCTCACAACGCGCCCACGGTGCTCTAGAAGACCCCACAGCGTTGCCACAGCGTGCTTTCTAACACGCTGTGGACACGCCAAGTCGCGGCGTTTGTTTTGAGCATGCTCAAAGTAAACGCCGCCGCACGACGTTCTAGGCGATTACACAGCGTTTCCACGGCGTTTCCACAGCGTTGCTGGCGTTTCCACAGCGCGAACTTAGGCGTTCTGCTATTTTTTAAACGCTGTCGGAACGCTGTAAGGACGCCACTCTGGTGTGACAGGGGTTTTAAGCGAGGTGATTTGGCTCAGTGGTAAAATACCCGACTGCCGACCCAGGGATTGCGTGTTCGATCCCCCCTCATTCCAACTAAAATTACGAAACAAAAGATGCTCCCTGTATCAGTGCTTTACACTGGGAACGTTAAAGAACCTGGTTTGTCATGTGTGGTGGGCGCTCTAGTATCTTGCACTATGGGTCACTAAAAGAAACTTATAATATGTATGCCCCGACGCCGAATGGGCAAAGCCCAAGTGCGTCGTTAAACAAAAGCATTACCCCCCCCGCCCCCGACTTAAGGCTCGTAGATAATGTACACTGAGTTTACCAACGGAAATAAAACGCTTTAATCACTTAGTTCCTGATTAAAATATTTATTCGATTATTAAATTCCTTTAAGGCAACCTTTTTTTTCATTTAAAACAACACACATAATAGGATTACGGCTTGTTATTGGCAGTATTTTTCAAATATTAATTAATCTTTCGACGCTATCGTAGCTTTCCTATTGTTCTCAGATAATTGCACATGTATGTCTTCTGTATGGGTGAAACCTCCACGGGAAGCATCTGAAAACGATCCAGCGTTGGGCCTTAAACCATCAAACGAAGGATGTCAATGTTGGAATTAAACTAAAACATACTAATACAATACTTAAATATCTTCGTGGGGACAAACGTTATCGTGATGTTCTTCCGGTAAAAGGATATATCATCTATAAAGTAAGGAAGGGTGGTGGGTTCAGATCAAAAACCCGCGAAAACACCCCGTGCAACACAAGTTGTCAGATCAACTATCGAATACACCATGAAGCCTAATCAAACCCAATAACACACGTTAAAGGAATTAGAACCTCGAATAATTTTGATTAATTACTTTGTTATGCTTAGCGACCTCATATATATTTGTATAGGAACTCGGCTGTTATAAATCCAAGAAATGTTAGGTAACCGCTTTGGTACGGTCAATGACTTTTTGGGTGTTTAAACCAGTTTTCCGCTACAGCAAACCTCACACAACCTAAAACCATTCCTGACTTTTGATCAAACGTTTTATTCAAAACCCAACTCTTACACACAGGCATACTCCGGTCAAATAAAATTATTTCATTCATGCCGCTTATTGAAGCACACATTGTTAGTAGTTGTCGATAAACCTTTATGCGGAAGTAGGGGTAAGGGAACTTGATATCTTTTAAACTACTTTAACTTCAAATCAAATAGAGGAAGGATTATAAACAAATTCTATATTAGGTAATGTTTGACAATTTAACATGACGAAGCATTTATTTTCAGATTTATTCGCATGAACGCATGTATATAATTGTTTGCGTAAGTTTACATTGACGGTAAAGATAATAGTGTATAAAAAGTATGAGCAGAGAGTCGCCCTGTTTAGCTCAGTCGATAAACCGACCAGATCTGGGGTTCGAACTCCGTCGGAAGCGGCATATTTTCTTTGTGATATGTGTAACTAGACGATGTGCCGAGTCTAGTTCATATATCTCACACAGATGACTAATGCGGACCCGTCAGTCTCTTGTAGGGTAAATAGGAGAGTAGGGGGTTAAATCAGTAATGCTGGTTAGTAGGACCATTAATCTGGATAATTATTACAGAATCTGAGTTAAACACGCCGAACACAAACACAATATAGTAATACAGCAAGCGCAAGCAAAACAACAAACTGCAATACACATTTCATGTTTTAATACAAAAATAACATACACACTAGTGTGAAAATCATCAACACAAATGGTGTGTGTTTAATGCTTAAGCAAATTATCAAAGGTCGTATGTTAATATTTTTGTTTATGTTGTTAAGTACATCGTTATAAACAATTCAAGGACTTTATCAGGATGAGGGGATGTTCGATTGTTACAGGATAAATGCATTTAAAAGACGACCTGATACTTATATTATTGTTAATGTAAACATGGTTGACTTGCTTCATTACAACAGGAAGTCGAAACGTATTGTTCTTAAATGAACTATCCTGATACATGCACCATCATTTAACTGCTCGAAATGGCCATGGGATAAACGTTTAAACGACGATGAGGGGGGGCCATACATAGTTTGATGTTTTGTTGTTTTGTGGAGTATTACGTTGCTGCACAAATGAGTTTCTGGGGTCGCTTTGCAGGTAACACATTTTAATGTGTCGGATTGGATACAGTTTACTTTATTCTTTAAGGCGATTTCTGTTTCTCTGTTTTAAGTTTTATTTTTTTTAGAATTAGTTCACACATATTCATTCAAATAGTATATTTAACATGACAACAATATTCATGCAGAAATACAAAACAATTAAACTGATTTTTAAAGTATTCTTAGATACCTTTCATCAGTTTAATGGGAACTTGGGAAGTAGTAGCTGTAGGAAAGTTGAAAGTATATGTATTGATAGAGAATCTGTAAGTGTAAGAAAACAGTGTATATCCAGGAGAATATGTTTTGCTCAAATTGTATAGTGTTCCTCATAAAAACTTTTATACACTTGCCATTTAGCTGTATACTGATTATGTTTATTATTCATCTTCTACTATCATTCTGTCCTTGACATAGGTTTGAACATATGTGATAACTTGTATCTGACTTAAACATTTCGATTTAAAAATAAAATATTTTGCTAGAAGTATAATGTAGTTGGCAATCCAATTGTTTGTTTTACTATCTTCCAGTATGTTGCACGAAACTATATATCGGAAGTAAGCATTCTTTGTTGATTTTATATCTACCTTTTTAATGTAATAGATAAGGATTATATTGTCAGGTGACAATCTGACCTAGAAAACACAAAATAAAGACCCCTTCACAAGCCTTTACATAATCAAAGCAAATCTACCGCATTTGGCAAAGTTTCAAATTTTGCGGAACGTGCGCATTGTGAAACCGCCACCGTAAAGTTAATATGGCTGTACTCTGTCGTCATTGCACTATTTACACTCCAACTCTGAATGAGGAAGTAGATGAAATCACTACTTCGAATACCTGCTTGACTATTTATATTTAAAAGTCTTCCAATAAAAGCAACCGTAGTTGTTTACTGTCTTACGTTAACATAAAACTATTTGCAGTATTATGCTTAGTGCCTTTAAAAACGCCTACTTTTGAATCATCTACATTTTACTTAATGTGCTATCCACGAATTATTCTTTAAATAAAAAACTTTACCCGACACACAAGTGGTTACCACAAACAGACGTATTTGATGCCGAACTTACCTCTGCGACATATGGGCTCATTTTAAAAGCCATATTGACACTAAACACTTCGATTGTAAATGCAATATTATGTTGCTATATTAAAACATGACTTATTAAAATGAAAAAAGTTGTAAAGTTGACAAAATAACAATGAGTCAAACGCGTTCTGTCTGTATCTTTAACCATAACTTTGCAGTGAATCCATTTTTTTCTGAGTATGAGAAACTACCAAATATATATATTTTCATCTTTGTTAAAACATAAAGCTCTTTTGACACCGCAATACTACATGTAGTTGCGTACTTGAGAGGTTAACGCATTTGAGTCCAATGTTAAGGTTTTTGAAAAAAATATCAATACTGAATAAATATAACAGTCAGCCTCACTTGCTACACTAATTAAACACCTGTTTTAGGACCAAATATTGCTCTGAATCAACCAGCTGAACAGTCTCCCGGTAAATTTGGAAATGGAGACGCATCTAAGGCGGTAGATGGTAACACAGAACGAAGTGGGATTGCCGATCTGTGCGCACACACGAATTGGTATGCGTCGAGCACACATGCCTGGTGGAAGGTAGATCTTAGCGAAGAGTATAAGATTACCGGAATAAAAATACACAACAGAGATCGAAAAAGTGAGTCAATGATTTTGCTATTCTTGCGCAAATAAACCAAGGCGTTTCAAAATGTTCTTACCTATAAGTATATGTATGCGGCTATAATCACCACTTTTTGTAGAAAACATCATATACATAGTAAGTAATAATTATCAGTAAATATATTCCTCTTGAGGTAAATTGCAAACCATTACCTAAACAAAAGGCAGAATAATAATTGTGCTAATAGAATAATTGTTCAATGTATCGCATTGTAGCTGAACGTGCCCGACTCAGTGGGATGATTATCACAGGCATTGGCGCTGACAACCTCGAGACTCAGCTGTACCAGGATACGTCCAGTATAACAAAATGTGGCAATAATGACTACATAGATGTCGGAACTAGTGTTTGCAGCGACATTATTACGATTTCAATCTCAAGCGATCGACTTCTACGGTACATACAGATATCGACCACTGACTACCTGAATTTGTGTGAGGTACAAGTATTTGCAGGTAAATGAAATATCCCTCCTCGCATGAAGGTACTAACACGCTTTCGTATGCATAACTTGTTTTATGTTCATTATAACGCACATAATTAAAAGTATTTGGATGACTACATGTTATAGCAAAACAATATTGATCAATTCCACTCCAAGTGTCCATTCCAGTACATTGACGAGGCCCATTTAACCCGTTATTGTCATACCCAGGGTTACATTGCAGTTCAATTGACTGGTTGTACTTATAAGGTGACGCCTGTGGTTCACCAATAACCGTATATTGGCCATTCTGAATTGATGGAAGACTTATGCAAATAATAGGTATGCAATTCAGTGAAGTGACACTCCACTGCCCATCACCAAAACATTGCAGTTCTGTATTAAAGCTTGAGCCAGTAAATCCGTTATAACAATGAAGCTGAATTACGGATCCAGTTGATTGAGGTCCTGACAGTTGAATCCCATTCATTTCGAAGTACCCATTGTCTATAGAAGGAAGTTGACAAACATTCAACGCGCAAAAAGGACGAGGACCCCATGATCGGTCTGGCTGGCATTTTGTGTCACTATTGACTAGTATGTATGGTGAATCGCATCTTATTGAAATTCCTTCACCTGACTTATAAATCTTCTTTTGAGAGTCTGTCACGTATCCATTTACGATGGATGGCGGAGAGCAAACCGCTACAAATTATAAGTGTACGATTAAAAAAATAAGAACAGACAAATGATATTTTTCAACAATGTACACAAATAGCAACATATGTAACTGCCTTGACAAGTCCTACCCAATGGCATTATATACTACTTTAAGAGAGCTCACTATACGATAAGTTTATCCAATCAATAGCATTGCAAATGGAATGGAAAGTATAATGACACAATTGTGTAGAATACCTAGGTAACGGATGTAGTTTTATATTATGCAAACGGAACACGCAAGCCCGAATTTACATATGAGTACCACACATCTTGAACAGTCTACATTCCAAATGATACGTTTACGTATATGCAAAATAAGGTCTCATAGAATGGGTATAAAGATCCACATTTGTAAAATAATTTTATACATTGTACATTTTCAAAAAAACGTTTTAGCAGACTGACAACTATAAGGTAATGGAACGGATAATTTCTGGTGGGTAATCGTTTTCTCTGATTATTTTATTCACATTAAAATGCTGGTATAGTACATGGCCTGTAACGTATGGACACTATTGAAATGTTGTATAAATGTGTATTTTTTATTGCGTGCGGGCATTAGGATGGTCGTTGTTCTGTGCATAAGTTCTTTAGCCTTCTTATGGATCTGACAAACATACCTATATTTAACACATGGGTTATGACCTGTTAGTCCCCAGTGTATATGACACGTCAACTGTTTTCTAAAATGTTATCGCAAATTCGATGTGAACAAAGCGTAGAATTTGAAAAGTAATATTTTCTGACAAAGTATGTTTCATCCCCACACAAATTAAATTGTATGTTTTATGTTTGTTTATCTAATAAAATGCCATATCCTTATATTGCAATAACATTAAATGTTGTATACACGGTAATAATACGTA
>Ga0224511_10003403_pt1 | contig 11428 bp, 2 predicted proteins | sample SF_May12_sed_USG_2_FD_169988 | JGI IMG/M metagenome (GOLD analysis project Ga0224511, IMG submission 169988) | Sediment microbial communities from San Francisco Bay, California, United States - SF_May12_sed_USGS_8_1 | ecosystem: Environmental > Aquatic > Marine > Sediment | place: USA...
TGAAGTAAGCAATAAAATGCAACAAGTCATTTTAAATATGTCTATGTTTTGCGATTTAGATATTTATTCCAACATCAGTGTACATGTATAATAACACTTACCAAAGCAAAATAATTTAACTTTGGACGCCAAAGTGGTATCATTTGAAGGAGATGTAGGCTTTATGGGTGGTTCGAGGTAGTAAATATGTTTATGTTAATTTGGATTAAAAATCAATATGACAAACATCAAATCAATGAATGCAGAATATGTGGTTAATAGTGCGATAAAATTGTATTCCACAAGTTATCACAGACAGTGATATTTTCTAGGATTTAAGAAGCTGAAACCAAGGGATGTGAAATTAATGTAAAACATATTACATCCGCATTGCATCAACATTGGCAGATTTCGTTAATATGGGAGAACATTAAACCCTGCAATGCATACAGAATATCCAATTAACAAATTGATGTTATAAACATGATATTAATATGGAACCATTCCTTTTTTCGCCATCAATTACATTGACCAAGTACAGGAGAGCAAATCTCTTGCAACCACTATTTTTTGTCGATATGTATATATTTACGTAAATAAATGAACTGAAATCAACTAGTGATAGGCTGTGAAGCTTTAAACAGTACATTTAATATGCGCAGGTTATAACTTTTGTCAAACACATACAACAATGCAACTTTAGTGTTATTATTTTAGTAATGATTTGATATATAAACAAGTACAGTTTCGGAAACCCGACACTGTCTTTTTTCGTCTTATTTTTTTATGAATTAATGAATATCCATGCGTCAGTTAAGTTATACAAAGTTATACAAAGAAAAGTAATTAATATTAATTTTAAAACCAAAGTCGAAAATTAAATACATGTTTACATGTCAAAGCGGCGATTAAATTATTTGCTTTAAATTAAATACAAAGTATATTCCGAAACATAAGAACAAAATGCAAATATGAGCAATGTTCTAGTATTTTTTAATAAAATTATATGTAGAGTATGAGCTGCAATTTGTTTGTACTTTGAAGAAACGTAAAACATATAAACAGGTTACCGTAACACGTGTTGCATGTAAATCTGACCATAGCACAAGGCACATGTGAATAGACATCTGTTTTTATGTGTACGGTTCACAAACATGTTATTTTGCTATCAATAAATAATATAACCCATTCTCAACAGCATCTTACAGATGTGAACTATATTATCATTACTACTAATGTAACAAAAGCCGAGCATCATTGCAACAGTAAATGCATTTATTCGACACCTGAAAATAATACAGCTACGTTATTAAATGAGATCATTGTTTTCCAATACGTTACGGATTTAGACGGATAGGTCTAATGCTCCTTTCCCGTCTTCCATTTCCCCATCAACGAAAATATTGAAAAAGAATGATTGATGAGAAAGTAATGCACGCCTCGCCCTTTACCGATAAATCGGTAACATTAGGCCGTTCAAGGGTTGCACGTCCTGTTAAGGCAAATTGTACCAAAATAAAATATGCACAAGAAAGCGATATCTTGCTACCAATATATATGTGTCTGAGTCTGACATTTTGAGTCCAATTGACTATATGCGCGATATTAAGAATTAAGTATCGTTTGAAAGGGCTATATTTGAAGATAACAGTTTCAAATACAGAACGAATAATATTCCAATTATTTATGCTAATATCATCACTGTAGTGTTAATGCCTGGAGCATCATGAACGGTGTACATGGCAAATATAAGGGCGATACATTTTATCAATACATTTGGGATTAATTTAATGATATAATTTTGCAAATTTATTATATACTTATATCACTTGTAAAGAATTTTGTCACTAAAAAGTTTTTACAGTTTTTGTGGGTCGGTGAAAATCCTCTTAAAACCATAATAATATGAAGCTTTTGTTTGACGTCATTTTACTTAATGACGTCATTGGAGCATTTGGACCAAACGTCACACGTCGCGTCACATATGTGTTTGAGTTTTAATTCAATTTTCTGGGGGAATACATCTCACTTAGATCTCACTTTAAGTTGTTATTTTCATTTCAAGATACTTATTTTATGTTCTATGTTAACATTTAGCTAATATAGTAAGCAAACATAAATGCCTGTGGTGGTTCTTTATAACTTTAGCAGAACGTGTCGGTGGCTGTGTTAAGATAGGAACGTGTTGGTATTTTGTCTTTAATTCACACCAGCTCTAGCAAGTTAAATTAATCTTAGAAAAAAGGGGAAACAGTAAGCATAGATTGCATGGGGAAATAGCATCATCGGTTATATTGAAGCTGTACATCAATGGTAAATGAACGATGCCATACCGCTGGCGCCTTCTAGCGCATGAGCAGAACTCCGATTAAAACGTGATCACATGAAAAAGCTATCAAACAGAACAATATAGGTATTTACGTACTTTCAAAACAGTTAAATTAAAACATGAGGAATATGCCAATGTTGATTAATATTTTATTCACTAAGTCTACTGTCTAGTTCGCACAATATACTTCTCGAAATTTTTTTACGTCATTTCATTGTACGAGGGCTGGGTGTTTTGAAAAGTTAGCGTAAAATGAATATATCAATAAAATGAAGAAGGTACAATGTAATGCAAAACTGTGACATCAATGCAAACGTCCGGACATTTCAGTGTGAAATCCATAAGGTTTTTAAAAGCCAAAATATAGTGCACTTGAAATAAACGTTTTCATTTTGTTGATATCTGTGTGTACGAACTGCCTTACAGACTGTTTAATACAACTGAACTACGTATAACACTCAACATTATAGAGGAGTTATATTTCCAACAGTATTGATATAAACGTTAACGCATCTGCTTAGGTTTTGTAGATGGTGATGTGCTATGCAGAATTGAAGATCATACAGAGGCGAATCTAGTGGTCAGGCCTACTTTTGACCGGCATTTATTCAACGTATTAAAATGTTCTCGACATAAACACGTCATTCTTAAAACAATTATAATGTGTTTCAAGTAGTCATTCTAATAACAACAATATTTTTTCGACCTGATGATGTTTCACTTACCAAAATGTTGTAGAAATGCGCACACCATTATTCAAATTTGGCAAATAAAAATATATTCTAGCTCAAGTTGTTTGTTTAAATTAAAAAAATAGACTTTTTTGGTTTTCATTCTGTATAAGTAAAACAGGCTTTTAAGTAAAAGCAACAGTGGCAGCTCTACATTCACATGATAGAATGTGAAAACTGAATAAGCGCTGGCCTGTGCCCAATACATGGGTCATGTAAGGTAAATCAAAACGACACAATCATTCCGTTCTTTATTACAAATATTTTATTTAGTAACCTTTTTTTCCGCGCTGAATATGAATAAGCAAAATGTAATGTGTATTTAAAATAAAAATGAAAAGTAAAAAAAAAGGTAATGGTCTGAAACGGTTTCGCCCCCGTGAAGTCAGCATGCGAAGGAATAAGTTTGTCAAACGCGCTAACCTACTGCACTATGACATACGTCTAGAGTTTCCAAACATGTATTGAAGGCTAGCTGCCATTGTATCTAAAATCGCGTGATCTCTATGCTAAATATTTTGTTTGATAATAACTGTCACATAATTTACAAAAATATCTACACACACACACAGCATAAATCGGTTACGAACAATACAATTTAGGAATAAAAGAAAGTATACTTTTCGCATTGTAAGCGCACAGTTGTAAACATATTTATTTAGGGATAATTTGTCCAAGAATAATTCTATTGTTTGCACCGTAGACATTTGAACGACTACAATGCCATCTTACGTAACTGATTTTAACTAAGTGCAGGACTTTTCCCTTAATAATTTTTATTCAAAAGTGATGCATTTTCTCTTGGGTAAAGTACAACTAAACGTCTGGGTCAAAAGTAAGTCTAAGCATCTGCACCGAAAGACAGGCAACAACAGAAACTTTAACACTGGCGTGCCAAACAATACGACTGTCACGAAATTTATGAAAAAGCCTATGTGTAGCTATTTCAACGTATTGCATTGTCTAGACTGTGCATGATTTTTCTTGAAAACAAGCCGCGTTATTGCACTGCATGGGCGAGTCAGACTATTGTTTGATACAATACAAAACAAGTAAAAAAGACACAATTATGGAGATGTGCTAGACATAGATCTTATTAAATTATCCTTGTTGGATATAATCTTGAAATTCGTTTGAAGTAATCTGTCTAATATCGTGCACTTTACGAGTTAAGCACTTTGTTACTAGGAAATACATTTACTTTCAAACAATGTTCATTTTTTCCCTTCTTATGTTCAGTTAATAAGTGTTAAGCAGTGTTTCACTACTGATAAAAAACATAACATTGAGATATTGAAATAAAATAATTATGCACACAGTGAAACCTTCGCGTGCGAAACAATGCAATTCAAGTATTTCAAACTATGTTATTGTATGGAGTTGCGCTGTCCAGATTGTATAAAATAGTTCTTAAAAACGTGATCTTACTTTATGGCACGGGCGGATTGACATTTTGTTAAATAGAATAGGATGATAATCATTTGAAGAGATTGTCGAGAGAAATAATTTCGTTTGAATTATGTTTATCATATTTTGTATAAATACTAAAACACCTCATTAATAAACGGTTGAGGTGCAATTCTAGGTAAAATGAATTTTTATTCGCAACGAGTTTCAGCTGGTGTTATTTAAAGGTGTACGTACGTTTACATACATACGCAGCACACCCAAGGAATCGGATGAAAACATTGGGCGAACATTATCAGACGCACCTTTCCCGGTCTTATCCCTCGTTTACCTGTGTTGTTGTTTTGTTGGGCGTGCGATAAGATATAGGAGCGGGGTGTGGGGGTGAGTACAGGTAGAATTGCATTTTTCACGACAGTAAAGAATAAAATACAAAAAAATAAAGAAACGAAATGCAAAACATTACTTAAATTGTCATCTTTTTTATGTTTTCAGCATATGCGATCTTTTAAATATTGCAAAATGTGCGACTTCGCCAATTACTGATTGGTATGTTCAAAAGGTTGTACTGTTCATGTCTAACACACGTGTGATACATAGGAGTTAACTTCTATGGGGGTGCACTCTTCATGGGTGTTTATCAGGGGTGGTTATTTTCAATGGGGGGTTAATCCTTTTGGGGATTGAAATTCACTGTTAAAGTAGGTTTTATTAATGGCGGGGTTTCTACAGGGGATGGCGGGGATTGAGGGGATTACCGGGGGGCCAAAATGGATGCTGATTTAATTTAGTTTTTATTTAAAACATAAAGGTGAATATTATTATATTTTATTAGTGCATAATAGTATATGGTAAAATGAACAGAAGTGGGGAAGGGACAAACCCGATGGGGGACCCCACGGGTTAAACGACTTTATAATTGAACTTCACAACATTCAAAATATGTTTTAATAATTGTTTTCAATATTATTCATGTTTTCAGTGCCCTCTTCCAATATGCAAAATTGTAAAATATAAAAATAATAAATAAAACAAATTAAGTTTGCAAATATTCTGAATTTGGAAACGTAATCGGTACAGGTAAGTACCTCATACGTTAAACGAACGCTGATAATACGCTATCTATGTGTGTAAAGGATTGTAGTCGATAGCTAAAACTTAAACACTAAAATTGTGCTTTTTCTTTTTCTCAGAAATTGAATAGAACCAGATTTACCAAACATGGTTTCCTTCCTGGCATAGTCGGTAAATTGCATAAATTGTTTAGGGAATAATACAATTGATTATGGATAGCTGATAGACGACATGCACTTCACAGGCCAAAAACATAAGCAGATTTCGCTGTTGCGGACTTAATGTAAACCACACGTCCACAGTGGGATTGTGTGTGTCATAATTGAATTTCGTCCGACTCAAAACACAATTTTCATTGCACACAGATCGCCATTGTCGTGAAAGAAATATGATAAAAGATAACATGCAACGGCAAGATGTACTTTTATTATAAAACTTAACCGTTTGCAAGGATTTAGCGTTTCTGGTGCGTTCCTTTTGTAAACTGAATGACATTTTATTACTTGCTTGCACATATGGTGGTCACAGAAAATCGCATTTTGTCTTCTTACGTTATAGGAATAGTTAAGTTCTGTGTACCGAAACAATCACTGGCCCAATGCTGTGTTTATTGTTCTAAGCAAACTTGCCACAAAAGGGTAATTACGCTATCGACTCTGCATGCTGTTGTTATTGATTCGGATGATATTTGCTAAGTGAATACAATTGGTTCAATACAAACACATCATATTGTTTGCTATTATTGGATGTGCTTCATTTAGGGCTTACCACACAACACAAATGCCTTACTTATAGTTATTTACAAGTAAAGGCATCAGCTGAGTTTTCAGGGAGTTGATTCTCATGATATTATCTCAATTACAAGTCAGTTAGCTCTTTCTAAAAACACACTCAATAACACCACGATACCTTTAGTAACGTACTTAAGAATTGGGTTTTTGTTATCAGCGTTTATCAGCGTATAAGTTAAAAGTGCACAAAACATTTATTTCGTAACAAAATAGGACTGATATAGCCAAATAATTACACTGTCTCTCTAAGTACAATCTTTTAAAGAGAGCCTCTTTAACTTCTACAATAATGACGTCTGGTAAATATAATGGCGCTTTTACCGTTTTACCTGATGACGAAGCAATTTAGTTAGAGACAAATCTCTCCTTATTTTCACTGATGATCCTTGATCCTGTCTGTCTGGTGGTCAAGGGTGTTTGGGAAGAATCATTGGACATATCGTAGAAAAGGGGGATTTATCAAACTTAAAGGCAAGATTAAAATTAATTGGGTTTATAATGTACGTGAATGTGTCATTGTATTCACACCGTAGTCTTAAAATTACGCCGATCGTAAAAAGGGGGATTTATCAAACTTAAAGGCAAGATTAAAATTAATTGGGTTTATAATTTACGTGAAAGTGTCATTGTATTCACACCGTAGTCTTAAAATTACGCCGCATTTCAAGATTAAAATAGTATGAATGCATAGTTTGTATCATTTTACTGTTGAAACAATTCTAATTGCTAAAAGTAATTGCAAACTCATTTGTAAACCAAAGAGTTTTAGTAATGCTACGTAGAACCACAAAATAGTAGCATGCGTTGCCGTAGATGTATTGTACAATCATGCAGAGGACAAATACAAACACACTTAAGCAATCTTGGGCTTAGCTTTAATATATTATATATTGTATTGTCGTGTGCCCTACATTCTACGTTTAACCAATTTCTTTCTTAGCGACTTTAACATAGAGTTCGTATGTATAACACTTTTCCGTTTTATACTTCAGAAAGGACATAAATGTTGGAACAAAACGAAAGGAATTATTACAGACATTTACGAAGCGGCGTCTTTACAGCTATATTACATAAAACATTTCCGAGACATTTATATTAACAAGGTGAAACGATTAATGGGAAACTGTCAAAACGGTACATCCTGCTAAGCTATCAGGTTAAAGCACACATATCATGGTCGTATATGTTTACCTCCTGATATATGTTATAGTAAAATTGTAGTTGTTGCAAATAAGTATAGCTGACAGTGCTAAATTGTTCTCCAATATGAAATGGAATGCCTTATAAAACATTAACTATGTTACAATATATTTATAATAGTATTGTCCCGAAATAAAATAGAGACCTGAAAGGCGTTAATAATTCCTATTACTTCTTAGAAAAGCTAAACGGGTATATATATGGGTAATTAGATCTACTGCTTAAAAATTAAACGTAGTAGCTTGTCATTATACACTAATTATATATGTTTATTTTTTGTGAAGGACAATAATGCCAGGTAATTTTAATTTTACACCGTAAGAGTATGTTTTGCGAAAACAAAGAACATTGATTTGTAAGGCTTAGCGCAAATATGACTGACCAATAGAAAATGACTGCGTTTTGCCTGAAGTACGCCTGTAACAGTGTTAAAAGTTGTCAATAGATTAATATACAAGAATTAATTATAAGTTTTCAGTAAATAAACATATATATTAACGCATAAAATGTTACCATAAGTACTGATTCCGATAGTTCGTGCTCATATTGATTATAAACTCCCAGGTGTTCTAAAAAACGCCAAAGGCGAATTAATTTTTTATCTTCCGCCTGAGCGTTTATACTCAAAAGGTGCATGCACATAAAGTAATCAGTCCTTCAATATTCACAGGTCGCATAATACTAGCTCATGTGTTCACATTTGTCAAACAAGCAATGGACAGTTCAACAAATGCCTATCATGATGATTTATAACAGAACATGGTCAATCTTAATCCAATGAATTAGGGATATATTGTCAGGTGACAATCTGACCTAGTATATACAATAGAAAGCGTACTTACTGTTTGTGATAAACTTTATCACATGAACAATGGATTTCAGCAAATGTGGGCGGAGAATAAAAGCGTGTGGAACTATGCAATGAAGCCTCTGGAGGAGTCAGAGGAGCCGGACTTTATTCTGATTAAACTGTTAGACAAATGATGTTAAATGATGTTAAGTCAAAAGGTGCGTGCATTGATGCTCCTACTTTCTTTAAGACCTATTATAAGTAAAATAAAAAAATCAATACAGTTGATATTCGAGGGCACTTTTAAAACAAAATCATTGGCAGTATGTATGACTTACCCACAAATAAGCTATGTAATACAATCGTTTTTAAGTGCGTCATTTTCTAATGTCATTTAACATAAAGTTTCCTAAATGTTGATGTGCTTTCGAGCTTTTAAGGACACGTAATACAAAGGAGGATTTTAAATGTTATCTGAGTTTAACAGAATATCGCTGCCTTGCATTATTTTTATATTTTGTCACCAACGTTTTTGTTACTGTTTGGTTATTAAGTTGCTGACTTAAATGTAGTTGCAAAGGATCCCCCTATTTTTATAATAAAACAAATTGGAAACGTATCATTTGAGTTTGTTTGTGTCGTCGATTGTTCTGTTGAAGTCACCTTGAATGTGCTTGAGATAAATAACATTTTAAATCACTGTCGGCATAACTTTACATGCATTCTCTAAGGGATACCTTAATTTAAGAAAGACAAACGATCCATTTTTTGTGTAGCCTGATGTTTCTCTTTTTTGTCTAAGATTTCTAATTATCTGTACACGCAACCAGTCATGAAAAGGTTTCTGCAACAAGGCGAACTTGGCAGCCTTTCCGAAAAGAGCCAATTAGGTGATTTGATTAAAATAAAACTGCAGTCTAAACTTACTACATAATCGTATTACTATATCCGTCAATTAAACTTTGTGTGATAATGTCGTTTTCAGTATTTTCTGGAAGAGATGTACTTATTTTGAGCAGAACATAAAACATTTTATTTAAGGCATCTAAAGTACATCAAAACAAAAGTAATGGTGTTAGTGTTTGGTCATTATTTCATCGACACGTGTTGCTTTTGACAAACGCAGTAATTTTCTCTAAATCACTTCTATTGAGATTATAGAGTACAATTATACGTATATATATTATTCGGAGCTATGTTGTAACACAGTACACGTTTGTTCTGTCTACTGAATAATCAGTTTTCCGAGACGTTTATTCTTTTAAGTAATTACATGTAATTAATTAATTGCAATAACCAGACTTGTTTGTTTAACTAACTGCTGCACTGTGTCAGCAAACTATATACTGTTGAGGTTTATGTCTGTTACGTCAGCTGTATCATTACACAATAAAGACAGCGTGATATAAACCTGATGTTAATGGCGTCGTTTTACATTGACCAACCAATCATATGTAGAGTTGTAAAGGGCAGGGTTGATACGTGAACGATTAGAGAAGTTGTGCAATAGTGCTATAGCGTATTATAATAGATAGTTTTTACCAAAGTCACTTGTTCATATAATTCTCTATAAACATATAAATATTGCCGAATTAAAATTTCCAGATTAACATTTAGATGTGTGTATCATTATTGTTTTTATTGTACTAAAGCACATGGTACATTTGACCTGTTTGTAAGATCAGAGACATAGGTCTGTGGTAAAACTAATATATGTATAACTTGAAGAGTTTTTCAGAAAAAGACAATAAAACAGTAGCAAATGGTTAATGCTGTTCGATCTGTATTGTAAGACGAGAGAATAAGTCTCTGGTAAAATTAATATATGTATAACTTGGAGGGATGTTCAAAGGAAGACAATAAAACAGTTACAATATAATCATAATATTGGGAAAGAAATAGGAAAATATATTGTAACTGGGAGAAGGACAAAAAAAGGGAAGCATAAGCACAAAAAGATTATACCTGTAAAAACATCATTGGTCTGTAGCAAAAGAGCATAGTTAAGCATAGCACCATTCCCTTCACAACTGAATACGTTAGGTTTTAAAATAGCAATTCATTACATAGCACTATAGTAACAGTTTTGCAACTGTAGACAAATGTAAAAAGACTAAACGAATTAAGGCGCATGTGGCAATAATGTCTGTTATTGTTAAACTATGAAATATATTAAAGTTCCCGTCAAGATTTTCTTTCAATTTCTATTCATCAAATGTTTTCAATTGATGATATGTCTCCATTTTGATTTATTACCGTACTGGTTAGGCCTATAATTAAATAATGTTTGTTTCCCCTCTAGCGACCGACTCGCTGAAATTGCCGCGACCCAAACTATTTAATTGCTGTTTTCAAATAAATGTTTTATTTGTTCCAATGAACAAAAGAAACACATATAAATTGAGTACACAATGACAGCGATCTCGCTGACTCGGAACAGAAAATAAAACAGCATTTAAGTGTGAAATATGTATAATGTTTGCGATGATGTTCCCTTACGGTTTTTAGATTTTAAACATTTATGCCCAAGTAGTAAGACTCAATAAACAGTAAAGTGTTTGTACTAATATTTAAGGATTGATTGCTATTTTCGTGCGCATATGGAGTATAAACGCCCAGACGGAGGTTTGAAAATTCCGTGAAGCGCGCTAGCGCTTCTCGGTAAATTTTCAAACAAACGTCTGGGCGTTTATACTCCATATGCGCACGAAAATAGCAATCAATCCTTATATTTACATTTTCTCCATCATTTTTTATTAAGTAAAAACAATATTTTGACAACTTGCGAGGGCTATATGGCGTTTCAAAAGGGCACAACACGTGGGATAAATCCTGCATTGGGAACAGCTAATACACGCCCTTGCAATGAGACGATCGGCTTTGAACAGTGGTGTCACTTGTGAAATCTATTTTTAGCTGTTTGACAGCAGTAATTAACACTCAATGGTATATATATGTGCAGTACTCGCAATGGCCACAGTGCGTTTTGTTTTCAAGGGTGTATTACAAATACGAAACAAATAAAAAAATATTATATACTTTTTCTGTTTATTTTTCTTTAATAATTTGAGTAAAGATGCTTTTCATGACCCATCAAGAAAAGACTGTAAACAATCGAACAGTTTGC
>Ga0224511_10003404_pt1 | contig 11428 bp, 4 predicted proteins | sample SF_May12_sed_USG_2_FD_169988 | JGI IMG/M metagenome (GOLD analysis project Ga0224511, IMG submission 169988) | Sediment microbial communities from San Francisco Bay, California, United States - SF_May12_sed_USGS_8_1 | ecosystem: Environmental > Aquatic > Marine > Sediment | place: USA...
CCAATCAGAACCATTTGAACAACTTTGGTAGGGGACCACCCAGGGGTCATTCCTGTGAAGTTTGGTCAAAATCCAATGAGTGGTTTCAGAGGAGAAGATGTTTAAGTAAAAAAGTTGACGGACGACGGACGACGACGGACGACGGACAAAGGCCGGTCACAATAGCTCACCCTGAGCACTTTGTGCTCAGGTGAGCTAAAAACGCAATCTGCATTTGATCCTTTTGGCCTTTGTTACGAAAATTATAAGAAGTAATAAACAGCACAACAAAACATTAAGACATTAAACCTGTTCTATTCAATTTTCATTATCATGGAAATGTAAAAACATCCAATATCACCTGTAATAATATATTATAAGAATATTATTAATTTTATTTGAAAGGTTTCATGATTGAAACATGTGTGTTGATAAACACATGCCGACAGTGGCATCACAATAAACAGTCGACTAATAAAGCACGTAAATAGAATAAATAAACATATGTGACATGAATGCACACATAAAGGATACATTCATTCACTTATACACACATTCTAATAAAAGTTATGTTTATTTAAAATGTCATGACCCTGTCATAAAAGTGGTTAAATTTGTAACAAATATTAATACAGTTTGCTTCTATAATTATATATTACAGCTTATTTTAATGAAAACAGTTTTTTTCTTTTCATAAAATTTTAATGGTCATGACTGTCATCATGCTTTATAAATAAGTCCATTGTTGTTAGTTGTCATGCTCATGTTCGTTACGCAAGAAATGAGCCTACACATATATTTTTTTCTTATCATAGCAGTCTTGTGGTACCTTAATATGTCTCTTATCGGTTGGCAATTAAATTAAAACTTGTATTATAACTGTTGATCTCGGAAAAGCATTAGTAACACTTTTTCCTGTTCAACAGATACATTCCAATCTTAAACCAAGTTGCCAAATCGATAGAAGACAAATTAAGTTACCACAAAATAAGTTTTTGAAATTGTTCTTTGTGCGTATTACACAACCAGACCTCAGTGGAGTCCCTTAATAATATTACTTCATAATTTGGTTCTTATTTATATTAAGTATAAGACAGCTTTGTGGAGTCCTTTTAAGAAACAGTTGCATATAAATGATAACCATAAACAGACAAATTGTTTTGACAATGTCATAGTTTAAAATAATATAAAACACTATTTAATAGGTTTCCTTGCTAGATGCAATATTTTAATTTACTAAAATAACCTCTAATAATGCAGGAAGTCACGGTGCAAAAACTGAGAAAGTTAATTAAAAGCCAAGTTTAATTCCTACTTTATTCAATATGTGTCTACTTAGAAGACCTTTCAGTAATAGACATATAAAGTCATATTCCTTTTATCATTATTTCCTTTCATCATAACATGAGCAAACATGAAAAGAATTGCTTGAACAGAACCAGCTAATTTTGTTCACACTTAATTTATCCTGCTAAAACCAAGGCCATTTTTGAATTCCCCAAAGATAAAACCATTTTAATTAAATATCTTCTAAAGTTTGCTTTCTCATTAAAGATACTAAAAGTGTGCAGTATTGTTGTCTTTTTTTTACACTAAACTAATCTCAAAACAGGAAGTTTGAAAAATACTTAATAAGCAGATCATACCTCCATAATAATTGACTGAAGTGAATCATTTTTAAGAAATTCGAGAAGTTGTCCAAGCTGACTGCCAAAAATAACATGATTTAAGGATGCCAAATTTCTATTAAAATTGTGTTACCGGTAAAATGGATTGTGGGCGAAGTGAGCATTAAAATTGAGCAAATTTTGCGTTTACAGTTGTTCAGTTAACTTGGAAGCTAATCTTACATTTGTACAGTAACCATGGAAACCAATCTTACAGTTGTATGGTTACATGTAACATGGAAGCCATTCTTACAGTTTAATGGTTAATATGGCAGCCAATCTTACAATTGTACGTTTAATATTGAAGCCAATCTTACAATTGTATGGTTAACATGGAAGCCAATCTTAAAATTGTACAGTTAACATGGAAGCCAATCTTACATTTGTACGATTGACATGGAAGCCAGTCTTACATTTGTACGATTAACATGGAAGCTAGTCTTACATTTGTATGGTTAACATGGAAGCCAGTCTTACATTTGTATGGTTAACATGGAAGCCAGTCTTACATTTGTATGGTTAACATGGAAGCCAGTCTTACATTTGTATGGTTAACATGGAAGCTAGTCTTACATTTGTACGGTTTACATGGAAGCCAGTCTTACATTTGTATGGTTAACATGGAAGCCAGTCTTACATTTGTATGGTTAACATGGAAGCCAGTCTTACATTTGTACGGTTAACATGGAAGCTAGTCTTACATTTGTATGGTTAACATGGAAGCCAGTCTTACATTTGTACGGTTAACATGGAAGCTAGTCTTACATGTGTATGGTTAACATGGAAGCCAATCTTAAAATTGTACAGTTAACATGGAAGCCAATCTTACATTTGTACGGTTAACATGGAAGCCAGTCTTACAGTTGTATGATTAACATGGAAGCTAGTCTTACATTTGTATGGTTAACATGGAAGCCAATCTTAAAATTGTACAGTTTACATGGAAGCCAATCTTACATTTGTATACTATAGTTAACATGGAAGCCAGTCTTACAGTTGTACAGTTAACATGGAAGCCAGTCTTACATTTGTACGGTTTACATGGAAGCTAGTCTTACATTTGTACGATTAACATGGAAGTTAGTCTTACATTTGTACGGTTAACATGGAAGCTAGTCTTACATTTGTACGATTAACATGGAAGCTAGTCTTACATTTGTACGGTTTACATGGAAGCTAGTCTTACATTTGTACGATTAACATGGAAGCTAGTCCTACATTTGTACGGTTAACATGGAAGCTTGTCTTACATTTGTACGGTTAACATGGAACCCAATCTTACAGTTGTACGGTTAACATGGAAGCCAGTCTTACATTTGTACGGTATACTTGACTGTCTCCTCGTTGTGGCTCGCGACCATGACGGCCACACGACCTTTCTCCCGCACCTGTATCGTCTTCATCACCTTTCGCAACACCTTGTGGTACATCGCAGATGTTGCATCGTATGTTGGATTGATCGGATCCTCATAACCAATTGTGGCAGCTCGCTCTCGCTCCTAAGAATAACAATCAAAAAGAAATCTGATTACAACTATTAAGGAGGAGACACATGTTCATTAAACTATACAATAAGTATTCATAAATAAAATGCCAATACCACATTGTAACCTAGTTAATACAAGGATTGTTTAACAGTTTATTTAAGGATTGTTGATCAAGAACATATTTCCAGCACACACACTCTTTCATCATGTAGATGGTTTTAAGAAACTCTTCCTAACATTTTCAAACAGCGACCACATCAAAATAAGCTCAGCTCTCCCTTAATTAAATTACAAGTGTCTGGAAGATTAACACCAACTGGTATTTCATACTTTTCACATTACAGCTGCTTCATTTGTAATCTTTATGACAAAACGAGCATGTAGATAAGGGGAGCTACTGACCTGAAGTTTATCACCTGATGGCATGGATAATGTTACAAACCAAATATAAAACCTTATGGTCTTGTGGTTTTATACAAGATTATTTGAAGCTTTTCATATTACACCATGCATGTTATACTCGCAATGAAGTATATTATAATACATATGATACTTACAATTCAGGCAAAATGAATATGGTATTTACTGAGACAATAAACATTCCTTTAAAGGCGTTATGTTACAGTTTCATGATATTTTTCTCAATAAAAGATTTCTTTCTAACTTTATGTATGTCAAGAACGTGATGTTATGAAATGAAAATCCAAATAAAAATGAGACCTTACCGGGGTCAATTGTTTTTTATGACATACCAAAGATGTCACATATTTAACATTTTTTTACGATTTTCATAGACTTCTTTGTCAGCATGAAATCATAGGATGCATCATTAGCATATCACAATATTTTTTTTCAGTTTAAGACATTCTATATTACACATAAATTGCTAAATATTACATTACAATTAATGAAACACATATAAAAATTAAGTATTATCTTATTTACAATAAATAATTTTTCCGTAAATCTTTTTATATTAAGGGATGTTTTTTTAAATAAACTAAAATTTTACATTATAGAATTTAACCAAATACTACCAATATATTCTCCATTGTTAAACAAACATAAAAGAAAAAAGAAAAAATGTAGGTTACCATGTTTATTTGTTCTTAATGGCAATTTCAAAGTGTTGATGGGTGGGGGTGGGGTAATTACGCATACATAACAAGACTTAATGGTTTATAGTGTACATCATTAGTAATTAAACTTTAAATTTTACAAACAAAATAAGACTTTCCCACCATTTTTCTTTACTAATTTTCGTAAAATGTACCAAATGCTAGCACCCTGGAACGGATTTCATCGGAAAACGGGTTCCAGGTGCCGGTTTTTAGAAGCTGCAGCGCCGTTTTATAGGCGAAAAAACAACAACTGTAGCAGCAGCCTTTGTTTTTTGAACATATAAATTGTTGTTAGGTTCCTTGTATGGAGTGGCTTAAAGTTCTGTATTGCTTTCCTAGTGTAAAGAAAATCTGTTCTTCAAGTTATTCAATCTGCACCATTTTAAGAATGCCCTTACTGAAGCGTTAATTAGTACTGTTTATTATGGGCAAATAGGTCTTTGTTATATTACAGAGCAATGGGCTTTTTATATATAAACTAATATGGCTGTAAGATATATACATCTTTTTTTAATTAAAGCGATTTCATCATGTTTACTTGACAATTTGCTTTAAAATATATCATTTGAACAATCTTTACAGCCATTGTTTAGATAATGCTTTATATGAAACGTGAAGACTCGATGCCTTGTAGATCTAGTATAGGGAGAGATTTTTTAAAGCATTTTCAAAATTCATTTTTATTGATCCAGTGATCTCATTATTCAACCAAGCATAACCATTTTAACTCTTTTGACAGTCACCCAAGGATCATTCCTGTGAAGTTTCAACAAATTTTTCAAAGTGGTTTACGTTATTAAAAAATCATGGCCAACACACAATGGACTGAGGGTGACCACAAACGTTCACAATGAGCATTTTGTGCTTAGGTATTAAAGCTAAAAATGACAGTCAGTTGAGGAATAAAAAAAAAATCCATGACAAAGGTTTAAAATCATAAAAAAAAATATTTTTATTTATAGGTCAAATTGTCACCTTATATTGTGATGTTAGCCCTAATGGACAGCATGCCCATCAATCATCAAGATTAACACTCATTAAACGGTCTATGATCATATTTTCCTGCTAGGAAGCCAGCCACTTACCTGCTCCATGTAGGCCCCCCGGACCAGTTTAGCACCAAAGTAGATGTCGTGCCTCAGAGCCGTGTCCAGATCCAACTTAATGGAATCATAGGCAGACTGAAACACAAATACAACAGATGGGTGGTGAACATACAGTGTGTAGGTGATGGCGTACCATATTAGCATAAGTATAAGTAGTTCATAGTGCCCATATATGCATAAGCATAAGTACATGTAGGTGATGGGATAACAAACAAGTTTTAAAACACATACTTTAGGTTAAACACAAAAATGTGTACATATTTATAAAATTGAACAAGCCGTATCGGTCATCAAGTCAGGTAATTGTTAAGTGTGACCCAAACTGCTGGAAAAGTGACTGGTTTGTGATTAGATACTGATAAAGTCCTAGAAATATTAGTCCTAACATTCCTAAAACCTTATCTGGAGCAGTGGAGCTATACCATACCATTCCGGGATACCATATATGCGTTAGAAAAAATAGTTTGAGGGTACAATATTTCCACCAAAATGTTATGGTCAATAGGGGCTAGCACTTAGTTTAAGTGTAAACTTATTACAGACCTTGGTCAAGGAGCTGAGGTGAAGATGCTGAATATGTATTCAAGTTTTAATGTCAGTTTTAATGTCAGTTTTCTTATAAAATATTTGGACAAATTGCATGTTTAAGTCATCAAACCACAAGATTGTCCACTGATATTGATTAACAGTCAAAACAACAGTCTACTTAATGTCAGGCTAAAATGTATTTTCTTATTACAACATGTCATTTACTTGCACACAAAAAAATAGTGGTGAAAACCTGTAAAGATTTATAAAGTCTCTCTACAGGTGTGGCCTTTTACCAAGATTCTTTTAATGTCTTTGTGGTCACAATACACTAGATTTAAATTACTAAATAACATGCTACAAGGAACAGGTATGAAAATTTCCGATTTATAATTGCCAGAACATTTATTGAATAGAATGCAAATGAACATGTTTTAAAAGTCTTTGTTCAAAACCAGCTTTGGATCTTTGTTTTATAAAACGGGGCCTAAGTGATTTGTTAGCACCATATTTTATTTATAAATACCTGCAATGTCTTTATAATAAAATACAAAATGTATAGAATTAGTAGAACATCACTTATATAAAATTAAACTTCAACCTGAACTTCTACATGCTTATGTTTGCTATCAATCGTTGGCTTCAACAGAACCTTCTAGGTTCTGAAAATATAAACATGTTGAAGAATTATTATTAGGGGTATTTTCAGAAGATAAAAACTTAAACAGTTAAAGCCCTGTCACACCAGAGCGTCCTCCTCACAGCGTTAAAAAAAGTTGCAGATCGCCAAGGTGCCTGCTGTGCAGTCACCAGCAACGCTGTGGAAACGCTGTAAAGATGCTGTGCAATCGCGTAGAACGCCATACGGCAGCGGGTTTTTTATCATGCTCAAAACAAACGCTGGCGCGCTGTGGGGACATTGTGGCAACGCTGTGGGGTCTTTTTAAGCGTCATAGGCACATTGTGGGCGCGCCGTGTGCACGCTGTACAGACGCTGTGTAAATCCTGTACGTGGAATCGGCGTTTGCAATGCATTTTGATAATAATATAAGAAATCAGACAATGTATTTAATATAATTATTATAATGAATGCAAATGGAACTGTCATTTAAGTTTCATTAAACTGACAACACTTAGAGCTCGACCATAGTTTGCCTTTTATTTAAATAATAAGTAGTTTAATAAAAAACAACCTCAACTAAAACACATCATTATAAAAGCTTTTCAATGTACACTTATTAGTATATGTGTGTTACTTAACATTTTGCAAGTCCTGTGTGACTGGAAACATTTTTTACAACTGTTAAATACTATGACGAATTGCTTTAAAAAGTCAAAATAGATCACTATGTTTGCAAAATATGGATGCTCAAAATATGAAAAAAGTATAAAAAAAACACGCTATGATCGCCGTGTAAACGCTGTATGCGTGTCATGAACACGCTGCAGCAACTTCTTGCGTCATGGACGCTATAAAGCCGCTGTGGGAACATCATGTGGGCGATGTAGGGATGCTGTGAGGATGTTGTGTACATACTATTACTCACAGATTTTTTTAAACATACTTTGCGGCGACCCCTCAGCGCGTTGACAGGTAATCAACACGCTGTACAACAGTAGCATCGCCGTCTGGTGTGACAGGGGCTTTATGTGGTGTAGATGAAACCTTAAGGCAGCAAGGTATCCGGTATGTGATGCAGATAAAACCTTATAGTTGAATCACTTGATGTGAAAAAGGCCTGATGTGATACCTTAAGGTAGCACTGGTATGTATTGAAGATGATGGCTTTCTCCGTGTTAAACTTCTTCATCATCTCCATTGTGAAGCGGTTGATAGCTGGCTGGAAGTATGTCTGCTCTGCGTCAATCATGACACGAACGTCACGCTCCATTGCATACTAAAACACACACATGGAAATAAATCATCACTAAACCATCAGTATCTTCAAGTAGCAAATTATGAAATAAGTAACTGCTACCTTACTCCTAAACTGAAAGAACTGCCTGTAATACAAATATATTTAATTTATTTAAAAAATATTAAATAGCCTGCAAAGCTTGATAACCTGAAAGTTCTTTAAACAATGTTTTGTATATGATGCTGCAAGAAAGTATAGTCAACTAACATAAATCTTAAGTTCTTAATAAGAAATACAAACATCTACTCAAATGTAATACAATCTTCTAAAAGTCAATCTCATCTCTCTATGTCCTAGTTATGTTACTAGCTTCAAACTACTATTTTCAGACAACAGTTATGACTGTTCAGTATCAGAACTATTACCAAAAGGCTCAAATGACACCACCAGTATAGCGAGAGGAGTTTATTACCTTGGCAATGGTGTCAACTCTGTGGAGCATGTTCTTCATCTCGCGTTCTGACTCCACTGACATACTGTTCAACAACGGCTTCAACTCTCCCGTCTGGTGGTCAATAGGAAATCAACAATGTACAGTGGTAAATATTAATTTACAAGGTATTTAATGACATCTACCTTAATTCATAGTTCTCTGATCATTGTTTAGCTTTTTCAACAAAGGTTTACAGTTACAATTTGTCTATAAGTTGACATAACCTGAATGATAGATGCAAATGGTATTTAATACCACAAAACAAAGAAGGAAACATTTTCCCAACAACCTGAAGCTAGTTACCTGTGGATCGGGGACGACAAACAGCTTGGAAAGGCTCATGTTCACCTCCAGTAGATTGTCCCAGTCCATTATGTCCACCTGCCTGTAAACATAATACTGGGAAATAACATTATGTCCACCTGCCTGTAAACATAATACTGGGAAAATAACATTATGTCCACCTGCCTGTAAACACAATACCGGGAAATAACATTATATCCACCTGCCTGTACACATAATACTGGGAAATAACATTATGTGGACCTGCCTGTAAACATAATACTGGGAAATAACATTATGTTTACCTGCCTGTAAACATAATACCGGGAAATAACATTATGTCCACCTGCCTGTACACATAATACCGGGAAATAACAGTATGTCCACCTGCCTGTAAACATAATACTGGGAAATAACATCATGTCCACCTGCCTGTAAACATAATACCGGGAAATAACATCATGTCCACCTGCCTGTAAACATAATACTGGGAAATAACATTATGTCCACCTGCCTGTAAACATAATGCTGGGAAATAACATTATGTCCACCTGCCTGCAAACACAATACCGGAAAATAACATTATGTCCAACTGCCTGCAAACACCATACTGGGATAAAAACTTTATGTCCACCTGCCTGCAAAAACAAAACTAGGAAATAACATTATGTCCACCTGCCAGCAAACACAATACCGGGAAATAACATTATGTCCACCTGCCTGCAAACACAAAACTAGGAAATAACATTATGTCCACCTGCCTGCAAACACAATACTGGGAAATAACATTATGTCCACCTGCCTGCAAACACAATACCGGGAAATAACATTATGTCCACCTGCCTGTAAACACAATACTGGGAAATAACATTATGTCCACCTGCCTGTAAACACAATACTGGGAAATAACATTATGTCCACCTGCCTGCAAACACAATACTGGAAAATAACATTATGTCCACCGGCCTGCAAACACCATACTGGGAAATAACATTATGTCCACCTGCCTGTAAACACAATACTGGGAAATAACATTATGTCCACCTGCCTGCAAACACAATACTGGAAAATAACATTATGTCCACCGGCCTGCAAACACCATACTGGGAAAAAACATTATGTCCACCTGCCTGTAAACACAATACTGGAAAATAACATTATGTCCACCTGCCTGCAAACACAATACCGAGAAATAAAATTATGTCCACCTGCCTGCAACAATACTGGAAAATAACTTTATGTCCACCTGCCTGCAAAAACAATATTGAGGAATATAAAAGTTGTGTAGTTGTCTTAATTTTTCTATCTTTGCACACCTGATTTTGTGTGAATTTTAAATAAATTTAACAGAAATCTTTTTTTCACATAATTTGACTTATGCAATAATTAAAAATCACATATGCATGAACATTGTTCTTTGTAAAATATTCTGAATATACATTACTTGACTTGCAGCACAGCCCAGACAATCAAACAAACATGTGCAGTGTTGACATGATTAATATTACTAGTAGTTAAAAAAGTGAAGAGAAATGTGTTCCTGTCAAATTGCCGTTTAAAAAGGTTTTTGTTTATAACTTACCCATAGAGAATACTTTAAAAACTGTAAGGGTAGTTGTGAACAATGCAAATGTAGATTCTATCAAGACTTATTAATATAATAATGATAAAACTGATGAAAGGGAAAGCCCTCAGGAAGCATAGCCTGCACGAGAAAACAGCAACCTCGGTTTTATTGAAGCTGTTCATCAGTAGTAATAAATGATACCACACCACTGATGCTCCCTAGCGCATGAGCGGAACTCCATTTTCAAATGTAAACAACATACATGTACACAATTAATATAATAATGAACTATAAATTCAAGCATTGTGTTTTATGTTATCAACAAGAGCACCGACCCATCGCGACTGAGGTCGAGGATGGAGAACCACTGATGGCAATCCTCGTCTGTCACGTTCACGCCCATCTCGCGCAGACGCACCAGAAACTCATCCTCCTACAATTACAATAGTAGGCCGAGATTAAAACAAACAGTGAGCAAACTCTCAAACTTTGGCCTTGTGGCTTAGTTAATGTTTCGTCAGAACGCTTGTTATGGCGTCCGATGCTCCATCAAAAGACCATAAATTACGTAACATCATAACATCACAATGTTGTTTGGGCCAATTAAAAGGCTGAATCATTTGTGTATCGCTGGCTGTGCACACTAGCATTGTTTGACGTAACAAGCTTTCCTTCATTTGGTGGAGCATTGAACATCATTTCAAGCATTCTGCCAAGAAATGAGTCAAAAGAATATTCATGAATTATTTGATTCATGAATACCAGAAATACATTTTTATTTATAACGAAGTATCAGGAAAACCCTCAACAAGGCAAGGTTCTTAGCCTAGTTACTTGCCATGGAGCAACACCAGATTGGCTATTTCATGCCACACTATGTGTTGTAGACATGTATGAATTGGTCTCAATGTTAGGTTTCTCACATATAGGCTATTGTGCAAGTAGCTGAGCTGTTTTTACAAATCTTAAGCACAAAGTTGTATACAATGGCACAATGTCCAAATTTAGAAGTACATGAATGTCATATAATCAGGGGCGTCGGAAGCATTTCGATATTGGGGCCGCGAGTGTTAAAGATAATGCAATATCACATTGTTGACAAAAAAGCATTTATATAAGCTATTTATTTTGTGCATGTTTTTCCATAAAATATGTTTGTTTCTAAAATAAATCGCGAGCGGAGCGAGCTAGAAAAAAATTAGCGTTGGGCGCATAAAAATCAAAGGTTTGCAGTCGTTAGTGGGGGCGCCTTTGAACCGCTAGTGCGTGTAATTAAACATTTTATCTATAATAAATTTCTACTGCAAATTAAACTAAACAACACATTTTTCTTTTTTTT
>Ga0224511_10003405_pt1:0-10000 | contig 11426 bp, 7 predicted proteins | sample SF_May12_sed_USG_2_FD_169988 | JGI IMG/M metagenome (GOLD analysis project Ga0224511, IMG submission 169988) | Sediment microbial communities from San Francisco Bay, California, United States - SF_May12_sed_USGS_8_1 | ecosystem: Environmental > Aquatic > Marine > Sediment | place: USA...
GCCATTTTAGTCATTTATTCCAGCTATACCATAGCAATGAAGTCACTGGCTATGCAAGGTTGGCGGGGCAGAAGCTGACTACGCTCAGGGCCAGCTTCACTCTTCCAGAGCACCGGCTGATTCGGTGGGAAGCACCAACTACAAGAATGAATGGATGGTCCTGGGAAGTTGGCAGTCAGTTATCTTAAGCCATCTGTTTACGGGAAAATCCGGCTGCTCTTAATGAGAGCTACATGTATAATGATATGTATCACCATAACATGTATAATAATATGTATCATTATAACATGTAATCACTAAATGATTTCTATGAATAGTGACAGTTAATACCGTGTCACCAATAATACTTAGACCTATAGAAGCAGCATTGATAAGTAGGGCTTGACTAGGTAATTAAGGTGCTTGGCATAAAAGGACTTTGGTTTTGAGCCTTATTGTGTAATATTTCAATCAAATGTATCAATAGTGCAAGGATATTCAGTAAAATGCTTGCTCAGTCTGTCTAACTTTACAGCAGCGCAGCAAGATAATTACATAGCTACAGGGATACAACGACAGCATTACAACAACAGTGATACAGCGACAGCGAGCCAGCGGCAGAAAAACAGCGGCAGTGATACAACAACAGCGATACAACGACAGCATTACAACAACAGCGATACAGTGACAGCGAGCCAGCGGCAGCAAAACAGCGGCAGTAATACAACAACAGCAATACAACGACAGCGTTACAACAACAGCTATACAACAACAGCGATACAGCGGCGGCGATACAACAACAGAGATCAGACAGCGATATAACGACAGTGATACAACAACAGCGATACAAGTAAAGCTTATAATTTACAGACTGGCAAGGCTATAACTTTACCAGGTATGTGTGCAGACAGGGAGGTGATGTTTTTTGTGTCCTGACAGCTGTTGGAGCTTGCAGAAACTGGATTTCCCACGTAGGGCATTTCATTGCACCCACACGCTCTATTGAGAAGGCAACTCTCCGGGAGAGCCTCTTGTGTTTAATGTCGGGATCTGAGACTAATGAAGGTGTTGCAAAAGACAAACTTTTTGCCTGAACTGGGAATCGATCGATCGATCCATTACGATCTTGATTTTTGCTCTGTTTTTCCTTCTCATTATTGCATTGCTGTTTTCTCATAGACCTTGATGTAAAAAAGGCCCCCTGATCTTATTAAGTTATCCATGTAAAATAAAATTATCCTATCCTATCCTATCCTATCCTATCCTATCCTATCCTACCCTATCCTATCCTATCCTATCCTATCCTATCCTATCCTATCGATCCTCAGTATGCTATCCGTACTAGATAGCGTACTGGCCTTAGACTGGGGTTTCTGATTTGATTCCCTGTTCAGGTGATATAGATTACCTATCACTTCACCCTAGGAAGGCGATGATAATGTTATATTGGTTTACGGATATTAGCTTATTCTAAGAAAAAGGAAGTTGTCACTGGATGTAAATAACTCCATGTTTACACTAGAATTTATATGTTATTTATTCTATCCCGTGGTTGTTATTAAATGTAAAGAAAAGTTAATAAATAAATCACAATCAGTAAGTTATAACCTAACAACCTGCCCTACTCCCTGTCAATGAATGACTGTTATCTGTCGGCTATGTTAGCCTACACTATCAGGTGAAATTGAATTTTTAATAGAAAGTTTATCTGTCGGAGAAAAGTTGACGAGGCAAGCAGAGAAAGAGAGGTCACCGCACAGAATTCAGGTACTTACCATAACTTCCCATGACGCTTTAACTGAGTGGTTAGAGTGCTCACCGCCGGTGCTTAAGATTATCCCATGCTCAAAACATGGCTTGCGAGAGGGATTTTTTGAAAACCTCTCTTTTAAGCTAGCGGTAAATGAGTTCGGGAAGATGAGTGGCATCCCACCTCAGTTACACTGTCACCTGTACAAGTTGCCTCTCTGCTTCTTGACACTTTAATTAGCTACGGGAACAATCTTTGCCTATTTTTATGATTACGTTCTGGTGTCCCTTGGGCAGACCAGTGTGATATTAAATGCCTATTGACCAGCCACTGCTTTTGACTGGCTATTTCCTGTGTATGTGAGTGTCCACCTGGATGGTGTATAGTTTAACCATCATTTTAGGTGTGTGTTAGAATGTCAGGCATTAATTATCATGGCTTTATGGTTAGAGTGCATCACTTGTCCTCAGGTAGCCGCCTTTATTTGACGCTATGAGTTAAAAGCTCAATAATATTTGTTGGCATCCAGAAGTCTGCTACTCCGACTCAAAGGTATAAATCTGTTTATCAGACCTAAATAACATGTGATTTCTGTCGACTGAAAATGTTCTTTGCACTTTTCAACATATCTGATTGAATGCTGGGGATGGTAGCAATACCCAACCTACGTTCCCTCCTGAGGTCCAAAGGAATCCAGCTGTCAGCTAGGGGAGCTAACTCCATGACTCTACAGTGGAACTATTAATAAGGAGTTTAAATATATTATGCATAGGGAGCAGCTGTGTCTTAGTGGTTAAAATACATGATTTGAGTGGGTTTTAGTGTCTTGTATGACACCTTCACCGCTATGGGGCAGCTGCCAGGCTAGATGTCCTTGTTTTTACTAGCATGGAGCATCACGGGTCTGTCAGTATCGATGCTCCATCGCAAAGGAGCTTATACTCACAATGGGAGCTTGTGGCATGCCATGACTGGGACTGGAATCTGTGCTCTCACGACTACGAGCCAGGCACTCTACCGCTAAGCTATCCACCTGTGGATTTGGTTATTGAGGAATTTCTGCTATTATGAGTTTATGACTGTTTAGGTTGTTGTTGTTGCTGTTGTTGTTGTTGTTTGTTCTTATAGTTGCTGTGGTTGTAAACTTTTTAGCTTTGGTAATTACTGTTATTGTTGTTGTTGTTGGACACTCTTCTCTCTCCACAGATTCTATGTTTAGTGTTCTGTTGCTGTTGATTTTGTTTCTACTGTTTGTAGATTTGTTGTTGTCGCTGTTGCTAGTTGCTCTTCACTCTAACACCAACCAGTATGATGATTGGCATTGCGATTGTTATATTTTGTTGTTCTATTGTTGTTGTCGTCTTGTATTGTTGTTGTATTTTTGTTGTTGTAATGTTGTTAGTTTTGTTGTAGGATGAACGATAACATGTATCCCACAATGATTTCCCGAGGGCACTCGATCCTCAAACACAGACTTCCTCTCGCCTCTCGAGTTAACGCCAACACCCAAAAGAAGATAGAGATGCTTACTAGGTTAGTAACAGTTATGACTAATGAAAAGACTAAATGATTCGATTGCTGAGTCAGTCACCGATGAAGAGTTTGACTTTGAGTGACTGAGTGAGTCACCGACTGAAGAGTTTGACTTTGAGTGACTGAGTGAGTCACCGACTGAAGTTTTGACTGTGAGTGACTAAGTGGGTTATCGACTGAGAGTTTGACTGTGAGTGACTGAGTGAATGAGTTACTTTTAGAGAATTTGAGTTCCTGAGTGAATCCATGAAGGAGAATGGGATAGGATAGATTATTTAGGTAGAGAAATATTTGAGGCTGAACCCTGTTTTCAAAATGGACCTCCAGGTAACAATATTTAGACATCACAAAATTGTGGACTAGTTTGTAAACGAGGCTTTACTTTAAGAATAATCCATGTGAAATAAAACAACCTAACCTATAAGGATAATTAAAAATTTATAGAACTTTAGGACAGGGGTAGGGGGGACTGAATGAATAAATGAATCACTGAGTTCTTCACAACTCTGACTTTAGAAAAGGTCTCCGCTAGTCTGAGGAACTTCACCAAAAAGTATTCCAGCAGTGCAGTGCATGATATTGTTGGTTAGTCATTGCAAACTTGTCTGTTGAACTCCTGGCTATGCGTATAGGCATTTACGTAGTTTGGTAGTTAATCCCGTATAAAAACTCTCTGTGTGAAACAGTATGAACCCATTTTATAAAATTAATTCAACTCTTTTGTAAGCTTAATGCTAATCCGGATTAAGTCAGCCGGTGTTGAAGTCACAGAATAATGCTACATTGAAGTGTGGACGAATGAATTGAAGTCATAGAGTAAGACTATATGTTTTCACTGAAATGTGTCACCGATTTGCTTTCTTTTTGGCGAGGAAACACCATCCACAGAATAAAGCTATAGTTAGAATAGCTCTATTGATAGCTTGCAGTATTCAGTACATAGCTAAACATATCAGCGTTTGGATATGTTTGTATGGGGTAATGATGGGGTGAGCTTAGAGCCCTGCTCTTTGTGTATTCATACAGGGCTTTAGAGAAATAGTATAGTGACTAGAACACTAGCTGTGAGGTGCTTGGCTATAGCTCAGTGACTAGAGCACTGTGGGATGGCTAGATAGCTCAATGGGTAGAGAATTATGGGATAGCGGCTATAGCTCAGTGACTAGAGCACTGTGGGATGGTTAGATAGCTCAATGGGTAGAGCATTATGGGATAGCGGCTATAGCTCAGTGACTAGAGCACTGTGGGATGGTTGGATAGCTCAATGGGTATAGCATTCTAGGATAGCGGCATAGCTCAGTGACTATAGAGCACTGTGGGCTGGTTAGATAGCTCAATGGCTAGAACACTATGGGATAGTGGCATACCTTAGAGACTAGAGCATTACAGGATAGTTGGATAGCTCAGTGGCTAGAACACTATGGATAAAAGGTATCCTGGGTTCATACAAAGGTTTGCCTCTCTCATACTCCCCACCGGTTACCAACAAGGCTCAACCTAAGATCCGTGTGTTGCTAAATAAGATGGCCATAGTTGAACAATGTAGAACAATGTCTAATCCAAATTGCGGCAGCCCTGAAACGCTGTACATGAAGGTAACGTACAGTGAAACTCGGTTAACTCGAAGACTTGTTTAACTCAAACCAAGTTTCATGGTCCCTGCCTGGGTAATGATAATTTGTTGGACATATCTCAAACCTTTAGTCATAACTCGAACTGATAAATTGCGATTAGTGCCATCAAATTACCTTTTCTGTGGCTCGGTGTGTTTACATTCATTTGTAACCAGCTTAATTTCATTGTTTTCTTTTTACATGAGAAGAAAATCTCGCAAATTTTAGAAAGCTTAGCCGGGAAATGGAACACACTAGAGTGAGATGACTCGCCACGGTGGCCACATGGCTAAAACAAAGGGAGAGCATAACTCATAACTCAACTTTTCATAACTCAAACTTTTTTTGGTGGTCCCTTGTAGTTCGAGTTATCCAAGTTTCACTGTATATGAAATTACTTTTATAGAAACAATGATGCCAATCTACAATCGCAGTATAGGTACTTTAACCTGGCTCAAGGTCTGAGGGAAATCGACTTTAAAAAAGAAAGAATTGTCATGAAGAAGCAGATAAATGGTTATCAGAAACGATTGGATGATTACAGAAAGCTCAAACAGGTCGGTTATAAAACAGATTTCTTTAGGCTACTGGGTTGCCGATGTTAAATAAAAGAGGCCCTCCCATAGAGTTACTTTCTCTATGGGGTACGCGGGTGCAAGCAGAAAATCTCCTAATGATGCATCCCAGGAAACGCTGAGTGAAATAGATTCTGTAGGCCAAATTCTGCACCACTTTTGACAGCTGTCCTGTCACGGGGACATGCAATTACTTTATTGGACAGGTTGTGGAGTTATATACGCCTTACTGAACCGGAACACGGTTCCACGCGGGCAACAAATACTGAGCTGGTCACTACTGACTCAGTGAAAACAATGCTCTCTTTAAATAGATATCAGTGGTGATTCTTGGCCTATTTCAGGCAAAAATATATGAATTATTAAGCCTATTCGCCTGGTGCTAGACGTCTCGTTACTAGGAATTTATTTATTATTTTTCTATTATTTTTTGGTCAGGCGACCATTAAAAAGTTGGTCGGATTTTTTGTACGTCTGGGAAATATAAGTTTTTCAGGCGCCTGGCCAGGCGAGCAGAGACAGCGAACTACTTTTCAGCCAATCAGAATTGACATCCAGTTACTATCGCATTAGTTAGATCGAATATGTACACCACTGGTACTAAAACTTTCACCAGTGAGTGGGTACTATTTGGTCGACTGATTATTACAATGTGAGACGTCTTGACTGAGTGCTGTTTGCCTGCTTTTATTATACTCGGACGCCTCATTAGTGGGAATATCGAACGTCTAGCACCGGGCGAATAGGCTTAATAATTATAATGAATAAAAAAATATATGAATGATTAATTATAAATTATGACAGACTTATTTGAATAAATCAGAATGTTTCAGCATTTATCACTCCCATTGCAATTATTCTGGGACGGTTTTCATTTTATGATCAAGGGAAGCATAATTTCTGAGAGAACCTTCGGTCTCCTTGCCATACGGTATTGTGGGCTGAGTCAGTCCAGTGATCAGTTTACACATCACCCGCCCATAAGCCAGATAACACATCACCCGCCGAAACTTGGCTACTCTTATCGAGGTGGGAGAAGTGAATCTAACAGCCGTGTAGTTATCTCCACCTTTATCTACTTGTTAAGGCTTTAATTTTTTTGGATTGATTGAAACATTTATTTAGACTAGTAACCATATAAGGGATAAGTACCTTTATTTAATTTATATTATTAATTATTATATAAATTATTTAATTATAATTTTATGAGACTAGTAATTGAAAAGGCGAGAAAATCGAAATCCGGTTCGAAGTACAAAAAAGATGTGTTTTTACCATTGAGCTATCCTGGGCCCTGCGTAGCTAGGCTTAGACAGTCACCTCTCTCCGCGTAGCCACTCTTATCTCATTGGTGAATGGAATTACAGTTTATCCTAACTATAATTATAGAATTGCCTAGTCTCCATAACAAACTGTCATCTATGTGTACTGAGCCTTCTTGGTTTAATCCTTACTCCTAGCGAGGAATAGGTTTTATCGTCTAGCCATGGGTATCAGATGAAGGCTGCTTATATAATGAATTATATCATCCAATGAGCAGCTATAAGGGTTGGCTAACTGTCACACTCATTCACATCATTATAATTGAATATAGCGAAATGATATAACATTCTATGAGTAACAAAGTCACTGTGATGGGGGGTTACGACTTTCGGCGGGCAATATGAGTTCTGGGCTACGGGCCCTGGGCCGTGAATTCTGGGCAGGGCTGCGTGTTCTGGGTGGGGCTGCAAATTTTGGGCTGTGGTTTTCTGGGTGGGGCTGCGTGTTCTGGGTGGGGCTTATGGGGTTTGAGTGAGGTTATGGGCGGGCAGCGAACTTTACCTCAGATTTGATTTAATTTAAGTTTATTTAATTAATTTACTCTCAGCTGATATGAGTTAATATAATATAATAATTAACTCGTTGTAGAGAACCCTAAATCATGCGTTCCTGACTCAGTCAGTGACTCCTTCCCGAGGTGAAGCGGCTTCAATAGAGGAAGGTTCCATTAAACCACAGACTGCCCCCGCCGGGAGTACAGAACACAGACTACACACAGCCGGGAGCACTGAACACAGGCTACATGAGATCTACAACGTGGATGCTATAGGCTCCGTTAGAAGAAAACAAAAGCCCCAAGCAGCCGGTCAGTACTTGGTATGAGTGAAAGCAATAACTAAATCGATTTCAAAGATGGATGGCAGCAACCGTGGTTTAGCGATTACATCGAGTAGTTTAACAGAAAGTCTTCATTTTGAATTTTGGACAAGTCAATGATGGTGGCATGACAAACATCCGACTTTAATTCGCTCCTCAGTACAAAAAGTCTTGGGAAAAATTTGGGCCCGTACGGGTAACAATAATGCGGAGTGTAAGCGGAAGCATAAAGTAGCTACTATGATATTTCGTATTTTGAATTAAAGATGTCAGATTTAGATGCTAGCTAGCTCAGAAGTGTATTTGGACAGTTAACTGTGGCGTGGATGTATTGTGCTATCTACACTTACTGATTGTTGAGAGGCATAGGCGATTTCGGACAAGCCAACGTAGCGATCGACTGATTGTTCGATTGAGAGGGAAACTCTAACGCATATGTTCTGACAGCTAGTACAGTGGTGACGGTGCATTGTATTAGCAGCAGGGCAATTCGCAACAAACATTGGCCCGCATGTCTGAAAACGCCTAATGATGTGGCTGATGTTATGATGAGTTTTCCAGACCAACAATGAATTTAGATTCTGTCAGGAATAAATTTTCTTCGGTAAGATTAGTTCTATTTTACACGGATAATCGTAGGCTAACGTTCATAGTGCGTTGCCTTTCCTCTGATCAGATGAACTCCTCCCCCCCCGAAAATATGAATTGGAGTTTTTTGCGCGATCGAACAAGTCGTTCGAGCGCATTGATGAGGCGACTCGGGGCAAATTATACGAGAGGGAGAAAAATACATTGACTCGCTGTCACGTTTGTTCAGACAACCGAATCACACTATCATCTTTTGCTTATAGTTACGAACGAGATCTTTTTGCGTTTGGACGATTTCAGTCTATTTGGCTAACACGTGGGCCATCGAAATCAAAGTGAAGATAGATCGCTCTTACCCAACGCATGAAGGCTATGTTAGCTTGTCTGAAAACGTCTATAGTACTACGGCAAAAACCTTTGTCAAATTGGTCCACAAGAGAAAACAATTATAGAAGTAGATCGAAGTATAGGAGTAAAACTCAATCACAGACGAACCAATCAAATATCAAAGTTCCTACATGCATGCAGAGTTTTGGTTATCTCTGCATGTAAAGACTGACTATGTGATTATCTCCGCATCTATTTTCTCTACATCTTTTTCAGTCATTGTCTCTCCAAGCTTGAACTTCAGCCTTCCTCCTCAATGTCCACAGGTAGTGTGGTGCCTTTGAGGGGAGATTGAGTCATTTTCTGACACGCTGGTTCAAGGCCGATTGGCAAGGTGTGATCAGCCCGTGAAAAATCCCTTAAAATTCTGCCATGGCCGCGAATGGAACCCGGTCGATGGGGAGGACAGACAATGAGATTCATTCATTTTTCTACTGAGCTATCATGACTTTCTCTGCATGTAATATCTTTATTCGCATGTAATGCCTCACTGTATTTTCTGCATGTACAGTTTTTTCCTCAGGATCCACAGTAAAGGAGTTGGCGGATTTGCAGCGATTACAGTTGAAGCATTTAGCAGATTATAGACAAGCGATAACTGAACTGGAAAGCTTGGAGAGTAAGACCGGCTGCCATCTTAGTATCTCGGTAAGGTATTTACATCTACACGATAACCTACTTTTCAATGTAAGCTACTCATGGCACTTTGCCATTCTATTTAATGATCCTCCTAAGCCTGGAGCTTGTTGGGTCGGTAGGAGCTAGGATAAATATAAGGAGCTTTTACTCACAATGGTGGCCCACCATGACTTGGATTCTAACCAAGATTCTCACGGCTGCGTGCCTAGTGCCTTTGCTATTGAGCTATCCCACTATCATTATTCTATCCACTTGACCACTGAGTTATCCAGCTATCTCCGACACTAGGCACGCAGCCCAGTCGCATTTTACTGTCACCCTGCCGTGAAGCCGATACACCGACACAGCATGTGGGAGTGAATTATACCGTTCATAGGACGGAATATTGGAGAGTTTGCGGAGTTGCTATTCCGTATACATAAACGGCCCTGAATCAATGTCATTGGTGTGCAAATGCAGATGAGTTTCCGTACGTCGTATGAAAGCAGACCTTTCGCAGAAGAGAACGACTGCGAAATGACCACCATTAGGGGCTTTAGGGTCATGTGACAAGAAAAGTCATCTGCTTTGTAGCAAATTGTAAAAGTCTTACGGAATGGCGCTTGTCTGCCGTTGGCTGTCATAACTTCTAATTGGTCTTATCTGTTGCATATTTTCACAGTTCCAGAGGATCATATGTTGTTTATCATCTCAGCTATCATCCTAACTTGTTTATTGCACAAAACCACATCTAAATTAGCTGTAAATTAGAGCTTAGTACGAGCCTTTGTGATGGCTCATTCATGACTCCCAGTACT
>Ga0224511_10003406_pt1 | contig 11425 bp, 3 predicted proteins | sample SF_May12_sed_USG_2_FD_169988 | JGI IMG/M metagenome (GOLD analysis project Ga0224511, IMG submission 169988) | Sediment microbial communities from San Francisco Bay, California, United States - SF_May12_sed_USGS_8_1 | ecosystem: Environmental > Aquatic > Marine > Sediment | place: USA...
CTCTAAGTGTGACTGTCTATTGTTCGTTTGGAAAAGGTGTGAAAAATTCGCAGGTCAGTGTTTCTACAAGTTAAGGTCTCTTCCTACTGTCAAATAACCTTGAACCATGATTGTTTGCAACCTGGGAAAAAGTCTATTAGTCTACTGCAATGTTCACTAGAATCACAAATTTTATGCAATGTTTCCTACCTCTTAACCCATAATATGCCTAGGGAATGTAATTGAAATGTAAATGATATTACGACTTTCAACCACAATTTCTGAATATGGCATCACAAATCATAAAAAAACACTTTTCATTTTTTAATAAGGTTTATTCCAAATAATAACTTGTATTGTGTATTGTGTGTAGGTTGTGCTCCACGCTGGCCAACTCGCAGGAGCTGGCCACACAGATGAAGGCCCAGGATGTCTATACCAGCTATCTCAAACACCTGCAACCGTGAGCTTTGTTGGGCTTCCAAGTGTATACAGTAAAGTCCGCTTATAAGGAACTCATCGGGACCAGGAAAATATGTTCCTTATAACCGGAATTCCTTATAAACGTATAGCAAACTAAAGAGGTGTAAAGATTTGGGAATAAAAATCAGTTCCTTACAACCAGAACTTCCTTATAAGCGGGTTCCTTGTCAGTGGACTTGACTGTATTGAACAATGCACATGCATAGATCCATTTTGGCCGTAAGCCCTATAATCTGCTTATCCCATAAATAGACAACAGTAAGAATTTCACCACAAAGTTGTTGCCAACAATAGAACAAATGACAATGATTGTGGTTAAATGTATTCATATTCAGATTGTCAGTTTATGGATCCATCAATTAAATACTAGCTCAAATTTACATAAATGTGTAAAGAGGCAAAAGAACCACCAGCCCCACTTTGTTCATTCTTCTTTATTTACTAGCTCGGAATAAATTTCACAACATTTATTAGATTATTTCATATTTATATATGTATATATTATATTAATTATAAAAGCGTTTAAAGTGGCATTTATTGAGGGTTTTTTAACATTTTCTCTTTAATACACTGTCTGTTTAGGTTCTTAGCATTGTGTACAAATTATAGATAAGCTTCCAGCCCATATCCTTACTTTATGTAACAGTAACAGATTGGCTCCCAGTCTATTTCCAAGCTTTGGTTCCTGGCATTATGTATGTAAGTAATAGACTGGTGCTCTTTTTGGTTCCTGGCATTATACATGTATAAAATAGACTGGTGCCATGTTTCAGCCTGGTGTCAGGAGATAATGCAGGGGTGGACCAGTGTACAAGTTTCCTGCTGTCCAACATGGCCGCCCTGTCTGGTTCCCAGCTGTCTAATGTACAGAACATACTACACTCTGCACTCAAGGTAAGGCTGGGTCCAGTGAAAAAGCTTGGCTATACTGAGTATAGGTTAGAACTGTTTCAATATTTTAACCATTTCACTGCATGCTCATACACCGAATTTCAATTATCGATAAAAAAATATTGTTCCTGCTATTTTCAGCAAAAGGTGTTACATTTTGTTTTATAATTATAACAGTGACCAATGTTAATGCATTCAAAGTTTCGTCTGTTTCTTCAGTTGGTGCAGCCTGTCACATGTCCACTAGTTAGGAAGGTACGGAAGGCGTTTGCTGTTGTCCACGAGCCCGCACGCATGTCCGACAATCCCATCAAGTTCACTGCGGGACTCACTGCTGCAGTTAGACTGGTAGCGGATCTTGAAAATGTGCCGAAATTGGATAATGTTCGCATAAGGGTATGTAACTTACATTTGTTTGTGTTGTTGTTTTTATTCGCCATAAGCAATAATCCCCCCCCTAAAAAATTATGTTATGTCAGTAGAATGGGATCCATGTTATCTGTATTTTTCACATTTGAAAACAGAAATGCTACTGCCACCCAGCTATCATTTACTTATTCCACCAGTGACATTTCTTATGCCAGGTTGAGTACCCGGACACAAGCGTGACGTTTACGAGGCCCACCCCCGGAGATCTGACAAGCCACAGTAGCCTCGTGCATCGCCTCAACACCCACGTCCTCATATCACACGCCCACTGGTCAGGTGAGGGTAGTGGCATTAATTAATTAGGCATTTCACCTATGTCATGACTAGGCTTTATTTAAATGGCTTCAATCAAACGTGTGCACGGAAATTGTGGTTTGGACATCCTGTTTGTCAGATCATCTGAAATGATGTTTGGTCCAATAAAAGGTGGGAAATTATGTAGATTCCTCTAACGTCATAATACACAACATTGTTGGAGCCAATCAAAAGATTAAATCTTTTTTTTATTTGCTGGCAATGTGCACATGCACTATTGAACGCAATGTACATTTCCACATTTGTCAGAAGTCATTTCCAGCGTTCTGTCGATAGTTATTTAACAAAACATTCAATAGATATTTTAATCCCGCTCATGATAATACTATTAGCCTTATTACTGCTGCCAAAACTCAATTATTAAAAATACTTCTTTAAATAATTAACACATGTATAATTAATCAGGTTACAAAAACTGAAATTGTTTAGAACAACAAAAAACAAAATTGGTGTTGCTCACAACCTTTTTTTCTCAGTCAAGTAAGTGGAAATCTTATATTGTGAAAGTAGTTAAATGTGTTGCTTAGTTGTTGTCTGTCCCATACGACACAGGAAGCGTAAGTTTGTTTTAATACAATTTCTCTCCATTCCAGAATCCAGCACAGTGGAGATCAGTCTGGTTCTCATCAACGAGTGTGCCAGTATGACCAAGTTCAAATCCCAGACTGCCCAGTCTACAGATGACAACCAGTCAGTTCTACAGCTGTGTAAACCAGTCCATGTCCTAGTGGCTCCCAAACCTCACAAACGATGAGGATGTGTACAAAATGAACACTGAAAATGTGTACAGTAAATACTTATGTTGTACATTGAATGCTGATAAATGATTCAATGCTGATAAATGGTTCAATAAACACTGAGATTTTGTACAATGAATGCAGAGAAATTGTTCAATATTGAACACGGAGGATTTGTACAGGGAATGCTGAGATTTTGTACAATAAACACTGAGAATTTTATACTATTAACACTGAGAATTGGAACAGTGAACACTGAGAATATTCATGAAACAATTTACATGTTTGTGCCTCCTAAAGGCAGGTAAAGGCATCGGAAAAGGCTCTAACATGTTTATTGAATAAAAATACAAAAAGTGTTTTATTCTTTTTATTGACATACAACTTTACCTTATTTACAATATTTAAAATGATGATGCAATGCTTATGTACACAAAATATGCTACCAATTGTACAAGAAATGTTTTGGGGTTATGAATGAATTCGTTTTATAAATAAACACTGATGGACTTAGCTTCAAAACAGGTTTACTGATTACATAAGACACCAACAAAAGTTGATTAGACAAACTATATTCATACATGTATTCAGTTTCATGAAAACCAGATATTGAAAAGATACACTAATTAGACTATTCACAAATATTTAACCAGTTTGTTTACAGAATTTACATGTGTTATCATATTGCAGTCCTAATAATTGTTTACCCAAATTCTAAATAGTCACAGATACTGCAATACCATCTGCCAATTGTAACACTTCTTCAGGCTTGCTACATACTTTTTACCCCTCAAATATCATAAATCACATTTCCATTTGCCAGAAAGGAAAAGAAAATGATGCACAAATCACAAAGTTGACATCCAGGGCGCGCTCATTTCACATATTTCTCCATGAACTTTTTGTGGAACTCTGATCGCAGTGTGTCATTGATAAACAGAGATTTCTTCTCCTCTCCCTTCGCACAATTCTTGAAGACAACATCATCGTCCCATCTGAAACACAGACCAAACATTGTAAGGATAAGGACTTAGGATGTTAAACCTATTTTTTATTTATCCTGGCTGGAAGAAAAAGAATTGACTTTAGTAGCCTTTTACATATAACTTGTTAATGACATAAATCTTCAAGAAATGCCAAAAGACAGGCACAAAATAAGCCTGTCGTCATTGTGTTACCTCTTGTCAATTTTAGCCTATTGATAGCATTAAACATTAAGTAAATTATTTAAATTTAGTGTAGTTGCTGCCCTTTAATGTGGAAAAACTATCCTTGTTATATATTATGACGAGATCTATCATAATATGTTTTCCGTTCATACAATAATATTATTGATTCAGCTGTAAAAGTAATTCCCAAGAAAAGGGCCTCTGCGAATAGTTAAAATGACTAAAATTGAATGATCAGATAAGTTTTGGAAGCATACAAAATCAAAAGAAACGAATATAAAAGGTTAGTGTATCATAATCTTGACAACATTAAGGTAAGTTAAAGATAGAAATTCTCATTTAAAAAAGAAGAATATCTGAAATTATCTGAAAGTGTGTGGGAACAAGTTACCCCTTGATTCAATGCACACAGCTGAAATAGTTTTCTGACCTGCGTTTAACTTTAAAGTCTGCCTGCGTTTTGTCACTGTTGAGGAGAGGGTTGCCTTTCAAAATGATCTCCGTCCGGATTCTTTCATCTTCAACTTTCTTCTCAGCTACCTGCAATTAAAAAATGTCTGATTAACTATGTACAGTAACTTAACTATCCATTTGTTGTCTGAGCAGACAGACATAATCCAAATCCCAAAAGTATTTGGAAAAATCTTATCACAAGATGCAAACCAAGCTGGCCCCTTTTATGCTCTGTATAGTCAACATTATATGGGACTATGTAAATGGGTCAGCTGTATCTGTACCCCCTAATTTAGATACTTTAACATGTTATTATTTCCTTACATAACACATTTTTAGTGTTTACCTTTTTAAAATGTTACTTATGTAATATATTCCAGATCATTTTTTAACAATGTTATTACAATGTGAAATCCTTTTGTTCCAGCAGTCAAAGTTTTTTTTCGGGCACAGGTGATTATATAAAATCAAAGCACCCTTAAAATTAAACCTACATTTTAAAGCCTAAATCCCAATAAAGTTAACAATGGCATCTGCATAAATTTCAGACTACACAAATCTCCTATTCTTACATGACAGCGTAGTAAACATTAGAACATGTGAATATCAACTGCAATTCATAAAAAAATGAGTGCTGATTTATTTACAATTACGGTTAGCAACCAAGTATAAGCCTCTTATTACAGTCGGGTACCGAAGCCACAACTCAAACCTTATACCACTGAGCCATCACTGCAGTATTCAAATATATGAACATTGTCTGATGTTACAGTACCTGTTTCTCCTTCTCCCTGGCTCTCTCCTTCTTGATCTTGTTGAGTTCAGCGAGCAGCTCTGCGGTGTCGTCATCATCGTCAGAGCTGTCCTCCTCGTCCTACAGATAGACATTATATTTATTATGAACATGATGCTGAGACACTGATGGCAACTTCACCAATATTGGCTTTCAAATTTTTTTTAAGATAAGATAAAAGAATTAATCAACACATTCTTTATGATGTGTTCTGTAAATTTGAAGATTCTTACAGAACATTTAAACAGTAATAAAACATAACAAATGTTTGTTGATGCAACTTGTCACAAATATAAGATGCCAACAACACAAACAAATGATAAAACTACAAGTAAAAGACAATGATCTCCATTTGTAATTTGTATCTGATATTGAAGATTTCAAGCAAATAAACAATTCTATCATTTGTTTTGGCTGTATGAGCCAGTGGGTTAAAAGGAGCCATACATCCTCATCCAGTGGGTCGTCAGCATCAAGATTGGCTGCTGGCAGTTGCTCTAGTCGAGGTCGTTTACTGCTCCCTGAGTCTGTAATACAAACACACAAATTGTGCTCATATAGAAGTCGTTCGTTGATACCTGCTACTACACATTATAAATGTATTCTTTCAAAAAGGGATGATTTAATCATTAAATGAATGTTGTTGAGTTTTGTTTAATTTATAAATGCAAGTGTTTGAGGTAAGTACAAAGTCATAAGCTACTGCATTTAATTCTTAGACTTAAAGCACCCATGACTATGCATCAACTTACACTAGCAAGATTTTCTGTAGTGTTTTATAATTTTCCCTCGTTTTAATCAGTACTGTACAGAATTTAAAGTTTAAACAACTAGCTCACATTCCGATCTTTAAAAAGATTAAATTGTACAATGGCTACAATTAACATCTTCATCAGTTTTTTGATAGCCAAATAAATTTCAGTGACCAACACCCATCAAGATAAGCCGATTTTAAACACTGGATATAGTAAGCATACAGGCATATGAGAATCTTATGTAAATTCATCATAATTGTCAACAATGTTTAACTACAATGTATCTGCAAAATGCCAACCCCTACCCCTGTTTCTGTCTCGTTTCTCTCGATTTACTCTCTCCCTGTCCTCCAACTCCCGGCGGAAATCTCGGCTGCGGACCTCATCTGTTGTTCCCTGACCCTCTTGTCTGGGTAAAATAGAATGATATTTGTTACTGTATGAACAACATGTAAGGTTTTAATAGGGCACAGACCTACATAGTATTTGGGTCCATGTTTTTGGTAACAAATGTTTAACCTTTTTGCAAATGTAATGGCCTTATACTTAATTATAGTAAATCAAACACTGTATTTGTTTCCTTTATAATAGTGTACAATAGCAAATAAAGTTAAAACTTCTAAATACAACATACATGGTATGTAAATTATTAGTCTTAACTTGTCAATGTTCAGGACTTGCGCCTGCCTTATGTATTCAGTATTGACTTTTGGCAGTATAAAGTTGAAGTTGTACCTGTATTTAAGCCTGGTGTGTCCTGGCAGATCACGGCTGGAGTACTGCTTTGACAGAGCACTTAAATCACCACCTTCTCCCTTCCCTTTACCACCCCTCGCTGGCTCGAACGTTGGCCGTGCCGCAGTGGTCATGCTTTCTAATAAAAACAATATATAGTCATGATATATTCTATAAATACGATGCGTAAATAATAGAAATTAAAAAGAAATCGCGAATTTATGTGACAAATTGAAAAAATTGTTTCGACGCGATTTAAACCGTTGAATGCGGTTTGGAAAGAGAAAATTGTATTAACTGAGCGACTTACATTTTTGTGTACAAGAACAAATGTTTGATTTATTGAAATTTAGCAATTTTTTTACAAATAGTTTTGTTTTGTTGACCAAATCGCCAAAAGCAATTAACTATTCAAAAGTATTTTTTACTAAAGTACGCAAAGAATTAAGTTTGTCAGGTTACGTATGCGCAAATAATTGTTTCTAGAGTAGGCCTACGTTCTCATAGGCACTCTACAATTTAAATATATTAAATAATTGCCAACGTCTTACTTGTTTAATTATTACGATAATAATTTATATTTGTAAACTATACATGCTAAGGCAAAATCACAGTCTTACAATTTTATTTATTACAGCTTTCCTTGATAAATTATAACTGGACAAACTGTTAATTTTTAAGAATATCAGGATAACGAGTTGGTCGTTGGTTGTAGGGTGCATATATCAATGATATTTTACCTGAAACACAGGAAGTTACCAGATTTTGGAACACCCTACCTATCCAGGGATAGAATGTTTAATAGAAACCAAGCTTACTGATCTAAAATTAAAATCACAACCAACTATGCATTGACCTTTCTAAGGAATCTCTACCCTTGGTGTGTCTGCAGAAGAATTATGTACCAGTATTTCCTTTTTGTGCAGCTCTAGGTAATCCTGTTTCAACTGACTCGAATGTTCCAACTACATTCCCTGGCAAAGTATATTATTGCCAAGTCGAACAAAACAAGTCATTATTTTATGTTCTCTGGATGCAAGAATGAGTGACAGGTCAAGTCACACCAAACCAACTCACACCTGGGTCAAGTCAGTCCAGGTATGAGTTGGTTTGGTTTGACTGGACTTGTAACTCAAGAATGCACAAAAATACACCTGGCCCCGATTTCTCGAAAAAGATAATCCCGTTATTGATGGGTTAAGTCGCTTATAAGCCACTTAAGTCTCTTATAAACGATTTTACCCACCAATAACGGGATTATCTTTTTCGAGAAATCGGGGCCAGGCTTACAGAAACGGTACCAGACAGAAACCGCAACAAAACATAACACGTTCAAGAGATAATATACTTTTATTTCAACAATTCAATAAATTTAAACAGAGTATTCCATACCACATTAATAAGATAGTCAAAGTAAAAGAGATACTAAAATCAGTTAAAATAAATCTTCACAATACTCCTTTAACATTATTGGTATTTGGCAAATACATTTTCATAACAAAAACATTTATACATTACACATACTGTGAACTCATTTTTATTCCTTGGATGTTTAATTTCGTGGTGTTCATGGGTGGGTTAACACGAATTTATGATCCCAACAAAATACGGTTACTGGTCAACTCACACCAAACCATCTCACACCAGAGTCAACTCACCCCATTTTTGGTCAACTCACCCTATATATGAAATAAAGAACGATTATTCTGAGGGGGGCTTATGGTATTTAGCACCAGGTGTGAGATGGTTTGGTGTGAGTTGACCAGGCACCCAAAATACTTAGTTACATGTATTTCGTTTATAGTTCGTATAATTTGGAATCTATGAATTTAAATGTCCAAGAACATGTCCACCGTCAAACTACGAAATTTCCTGCCCATGAAATTGAATGATTTCACAGTAGATTAAACCCCCGATAGCACAATGCACACAAAATGCCAACACGATTTTCTTGTAAATCACAACATAGCAGCTCGACTTTCTACATAACAATGAATGATAAATATATAATGTACAAATAAATGTGCACTTGTAAAATTCCTACTTACAGCGTAAATACAGTAACAGTACAATAACTTATTTTAAGTCTACTAATGCATCTTTGTTTTCTTGACAACTAGAAAAGCGAAAAAAAAAAATCAAATGTTTTAAGTTAACTTATGTTGAGTACCAGTATAAGTAAATAAGAACACAGTCTTCTCTTTAGAATTCTTTATAATTTAATCTTTGGTCCATATTATGTTCTGATAGAGCCCTTTGGATATATTTGCATACTTGACCACCAGTAAGACCAGGGTCAGTGACTGTGATCAGTTTATAAATTATGCACACAGGCTATCAATGCATAGATTCATTGCTGGTCATAATCCCTATAATCTGCTCACCTTAACAAAAGATAACAGTAAGAGTTTCACCACAGTGTAGTTGTTAACAATAGAACACATGGCAATGTTTGTGGTTAAATCTATTCATATGCAAATCAATGGTCAGGTGTATGGACCTATAAATCACACTAAAGTCTTACAGAGTCTGGCACTGTGTTCCAATGTATACTGAACTTATGACCCACTTGCCAAGAACTAAGAGAGCAATTGTCATATCATAAAAGGGTCAATACAATTAAACAAAGCCAGATGAATGTCTCGACCACTATGTTACAGTTATACATGTATTTTAAAACAAACACTTTTAATGTGGCTTTAGAAAGAACGCAGCTTCCTACACTCTGTAAGAAAACTCTTGCATTCAAGAACGGTTTTTGGTATCAACATGCCCTCTTTTGAACACAGTGAAGTTTCAAATAGCCGCTTGGAGTCTCTTATGAAGCTGGATTTTCGATCAGGGAGAACATCGTGCTGGATGTCAGGACGTAGGGCCCTCCTCTGCTGTGCCACTGAAACATTACAAGTTCAAACAAAAATACAATAACAATGTTAAAATGAAATCATAAAGTGTAAAATTAAACTGAGAAAAGGGAAAGCTCTCAGGAAGCATAGCCTGTATGGGAAAACAGCAGCTTCTGTTTTATTGAAGCTGTTCATCAGTGGTAATGAAAGATGCCACACCACTGACGCCCCCTAGCGCATGAGTGGAACTCTATTTACAAATGTAAACAACATAAAAACCATGATCCCTGAGGACTAGAAAAAATATAACTACACAATGATATAGTACAGGGTGACATTTTACAGCAGCCACCACACAGCCACTAAACAAGTCTCGCATTCACGCAGGTGTGTGTATGAAATAGTTAGCCATGTTCCACAGAAATTCAGTCATTTTAACACAGTGATTCAGGTTTCTGTGTAAGCTTAGCTGACCTTATTGTTAAACCTGTGCATAAAACTCTGGCCAGTAATAGGTAACTTTCAACTGCTCAGTCTTGATTCAGAGGAAATTGATATTGTGAAATAATTAACTTTCGTGGGCACTAAATTTCGTGGATTGGCGTTGCTGGACATGTTCGTGGACACTTGAATTCATGGATTTTAAATAAAATGAAATATTACTAAAGTAAAAAAATATTTCATTGGGATCTTAAGTTTGTGGATTGTCCTACCCATGAAATAAATATCTAAATGAATATAAATGATTTTACAGTATGTGGCTAAGGAAAACCAAATAACCAAAGTAACATGTTGCCTAGCAAGGGATCAAACTCCCAACCCATGAATGGGCAGACTGCTGCTTCTACTAAATGTGCAATTTCGATCTGGCAAACTGAGACATTAGCTGCTAGTCACTACACAAAGGCTATTATATACTACTCAAAATTTGCTAAGAATCAGCTTTTTGACATTGCATATTTCAGTCCTATCCCTAACGATACACCTAAACGAGGACCTCATTATTGTGTACTAAAAAGTTATTGATTTGTCATGTACAGCTTGCACTAATGATATTTAATTCCTTTAAATCAATTGTCATATTTATTACAAATACACAAAAGTAACACACTGTAGAAAAAGTGATCCTTAGCAAATTTTGAGAAGTATATAAGTAATATATATATATATAACTCTGCAAGCCACTATTGGGGCCCACCTATTGAGGTTGTTAAAAGATGCACAAATCTAGTAATTGAGTAAAAACTTTACTGGACCATTTAAGCACTTTTGATACAAAATACTAATGCAACTTAGGTTGGTATCACATAAAAGTTTAGACGTGATTGGGTAGTGGTCTAATTGTCGGTTTTTAATATAAATACAGCTAAATCAGAAATATACAATTTTTCGCAGTAATATTCTTTGAGGTTTGTATGTTCTTAAAATCTGTCATGATAAACAATAAAATGTAGTTGTAATGGATATGAATTTGCAAAATAGCAGCACATAAAAGACACAGAAGTTAGAACACATTGAAAATACCTTATATTCTACACTAGGAGGCGGGCTGATTCCCTATCTCACCTGTTCCTGCGAGCCTGACCAGGCTGGCTCACTGGTGCTGGAGGGATGACACGCTTCTTCTTGATCACCACCGGGCTGTCTACATCATCCTGACCACCCTCCACACCCCTACAATCATGGAACAGTCCATTACAAACCAGTATAGTGACCCCCCTCCACACCCCTACAATCATGGAACAGTCCATTACAAACACATCATCCTGACCCCCCTCCACACCCCTACAATCATGGAACAGTCCATTACAAACACATCATCCTGACCCCACTCCACACC